>ERZ839947.172-NODE-172-length-94595-cov-10.235720_pt1 | contig 94595 bp, 105 predicted proteins | sample MGYA00519908_ERZ839947 | MGnify/ENA primary metagenome ERZ839947 (study PRJEB31850, sample SAMEA3708857) | human gut metagenome | biome: human gut; feature: human-associated habitat; material: faeces | place: China | collected 2014 ... | reverse complement strand
ATAGCCCTTTGGAGGGCTAATAATAAACCACCAGTTGAACTGGTGGTTGCTAACTTAGCGATAAAGATAATAATATTGCTGCGTTTCATTATGCTGTGAAGGTTAGTAAAGATATAAAACTTGACAGCATAGACAACAAAATAAATGGTGAATATTCGATTGATAGAAATGAGCTAATATCCAAAATCAAAAGAGAAGGGCATAAGTTCATATCAATCCAAGGAAATGCCGGTTGCGGAAAGTCGGCACTTTGTAAAAACTTAGTATCTGCAGAAAAACTTTTACTAATAGCGAGAGCAGAGGAGTTTGTTAGAGCCACTCACTTACGTGATGTATGGAATTGTGATTTGAACATTGTTTTCAATGAATTATCGGACGAAAGAATTGTGATTTATATCGATGCACTTGAGTTCATTGCAGATCATTCTGATGAAAAATACATAGTTCTACAGGAACTTTATAATATATCAAGTGATTATCCTAATGTATTTATTTTAACTTCTTGCAGAACTACCGATAGGAATGCATTTATCAAATTACACACAAAGTATGCTGTGGAAACGTATGAGATTGATGATATTACAGAGTCTGAACTGGATGAAATTTGTAATGTCTATCCTGTAATAAGAGAATTAAGAAACCAAAAAACTTACTCAGAGCTACTTAAGAATCCATTTTACATTAATCTTGTAATCACCAATGGAATTACATCCTTGGATATATCGGACGAGAATGCATTCAGGGAATATATCTGGAAAAATGTCATTTGCTTAGGAAACAAAGCATCTAAATATAATGTTGATACTAGTGATATTTGTAATATTGTAAATAACATTGTATTTGAACGTGCCAAAAAATTCTTACTTGGGATGCGAGAAATGAATGTACAATCATCTGTATTGAGACCTTTAGTATCTGAGGGAATCGTTACAGTGTCGAATGGATTGGTCAGACTGAAATATGATGTTTTTGAGGATATCTGCTTTGAGCAGTATTTTGACAAAGCGTTTGATGAGTGCAGAGGTAATCTGGAACTATTCTATGATGAAATTTCTTCATTAGGACGTTGCGTTTATCGCAGATATCAGATTTGGATTGCAAACAAATTATTTATAAAAAACAATAGAAGTAAATTTATCTATAAATTACTGTTTTCTGATCATTCAGATGACAGATGGAGAAAGCAAACAGAAATCGGAATTGTAAAATCCAAGTATTGTAATGATTTCTTTAAAGAGTATTTATCAGAATTAAGGGAGAACTGTATTCTACAAGAGTTCCTCGATATTATAAATCTATATGCTTTCGAGGTACGATTGATTAATAATGGAAAGGAACATGATCTTGCATTAAATCCAATAGGAAAAGCTCGGGAGAGTATGATACAGCTTGTTTTCGCTGAGAAACTCTTTATAGATAATGCAGTTAAAAGTGATTCTGTGGTTAAGATGTGTTCTGATTATGCAAAGAATATAATCACCACAAGGGTTGACAGTTCGAATTCTATTTCTGATGCAGTTTGCCGTATGCAGGAATACTATTTGAGTGTTGAAAGTGATGATAAATCTCAGGGATGGTATTATTCATCGGTCAAACGCATGGGGCGCTATTTGACAATCTTATTTATGCTTGCAGGTTCTTCGAAAGAGTGGCTCAAAAGCTTTTTTGAACTAGTGGGTGATAGATATCTGAATGGAAACAGAGAGGATCGTCGCTGGGCAAGCGATTTAGCTTCTTGGATATTCGAAAATGCATATTATCCGGCATTAACCAAAAATCTTGGAGAAGATTTGTGTAGGCTGGCAAGTTGTATTTATTTTAAGAATGAAGATGATGACGAGCCATTTTATTCAAGAGCATATGATAGAAAATATGCTTATGGTTTAAGCAATAATGCTTCTAAAACACACTTGGCAAGTCAAGATACATTCAAATACTTTTTGATTTGTTTGTTCAGAACAAACTTTAAGGTTGGTCTGGAATGGGCGCTTGAGTTTACGAATAGAGCCTTTGATAATCTGGCTAAGAATGAACCGGATTCTGTAATGAAAATTGCAATATACTTCCCGGAGAAAAAGGATATTAAAGAGTACTATGCGAATGGAAGAATGTGGATTTGTCGAGCACAGGAATATCAGGTTCCTACTATTATTAGTGATATTGTGTATTTTTCTAAAAATGTTTTTATTGAATATTTGGATCGTTTTCAGAACGATCAAGAACTTTTCTTTAGAATGGGAGAATGGATCAAGAATGAAATATACACTAAGGCTAATAACATTGCAATGTTGTCCGTAATTCAGGAAATTGGATTTCATTTCCAAAAAGAATTGCCCGGATATGCTTTGGAATTGGCTTCAAGCTACGAATTGCTTCATTTTGATATTCAAAGACATTTGCTTTATCATCCAAACCCAACACAGGTTCTTTTAAAAAAGCAGATTATGCAGACAGTAGGTGTTCCGGATATCGAAGATCGTTATACTTTGGATAGACTGTGTGACTGCAACCTTCAAGAGTATGTTTCAAAAATACAACTATTTGCAAGTGATGATATAAGAGAAAAGGCAATAGAGATAATGGATTATCTGTATTCTCTAATCGAAGATGGATTTTATAGTGGTGATTGGAAACTACAAGTTCAGAAGATGGATCTAAGAAATCCGTCAATAAAAGATTTGGGAGGCGGATATTATGAAATATCTCCTTCAATACCTGATACTGTAGTGCCTGAATTTGTTGTGGCAGAAAAAGAACATACCGATGCGTTAAAGACGGAAATCAATCAAGTCATCACACAAGCTAATGACGGATTAGAAAACTTAGATTATTCCAAACTGGATAAATTAATTGACAGGGTTATAGATTTCATTAAAAAAGATGATTTAATAAGAATCCAGTATGAGGATATTCTTGTTCAGCTCATAGTTCTTTCTTTAATTAACAAGAATATAACAGAGGAGAGGCGAGGCTATCTCTGTGAAGTATGGGCTTCTGGAATTAAAGAGTTATTCAATAACGGTTCTTTTGTAGCTGATATAAAATGGGTGCCAGTTCTGTTTAAACAATTAGATAAGGAGTTGCCACTTACCTCTCAGAATCTTATTAAGAGTATTTTGCTTGGAAGTCTAATTGATGATTTTAATAATGGTCAAATTCAAAAAATCGCTAACTTTACCCAACAGTATTTGACTACAAATGAGAAGTTGGCACATATCGTCTTTACGGCAATAATAAAGCTGGCAGAAGATGAAATGAATCATCAAAAATTCAACGCAGAGTATATAAAGAATAGGCATGATGAGGACGATTTTCAATTCTTTCCCAATATGCAAAAGCATTTATCTGGTGTTGATTATTATTTTGCGGAGAATGAAGAAGAATCAGGTTTTGAAAGTCAGAGAGAAGTAATTATCCAAAAGTATCTATATGAGGAAGAAGCATGTGATTTCACACACTTTACATTGGATGATTACGATATACGTATGCTATGTCATGTTGCTAATTGTGGGATTACATTACAAGATGGCTTGTTCTATGAGGTTATCAAACAAATAATATTATGTTTTATCGAAATAGAATATCAAGCAGATTGTGACAATAGTGCATTTCAGATTATTGGAACGTTTTCGAAATATGATGTTGTTCATTTCTTTCAAAGAGAAATTTGTGCAGATCAAGAATCCTTTGATAGGGTAATTTCGCTTCTTTTCGATGGTATTGATTTCGATAAGTTCAGCAGAGAGACCATCGAATTGTATCTTGATGTTTTCTGTAGTTTTGTTTCTAGATATTTTGATGCTTATCAAGACAACAAATTAAGAGAACTCATTGAGAAAAAGATAAAGATTCTTGAGACGAATATTTTGGCGATTAATAATCCATCTGTAAGAATTGGATTAACGCAGGCAGTAGCTATGATTGATCATAAATTCTATGGGGATTGGAGTAAATGCAATACATCATATTCAGAAAAGGATAAAAGATTTTTAAACCAGCAGTATGGAAAATATGGGCATCACCACTTTAGATCTTTTCTAATGACTTTGTATCAGATGCACATAAAAGAGTTACTACCGGATATTCTGATATCAGTAGAGACAGTATTTTCAAATTGTGAAAAAGAAAAATCTTGGGATTACGAAAAGACCATCTGTGAACATCAAAGCATTGTAGACAAGTTGATCTTGGACGCATATGTATTTCACAGCGATGCCATCAAAAAAGATGAAGATTTGTCAAATGCATACATGCATCTTCTGGAAATGCTCATTAGACTTAATAGCGAAAAGGCAGCAGTACTTTTGGATGAGTTTTTAATCCATTAAATCGTAGCATAATAATGCCGCATGTACATTAAGAAAGTATTGTTAGCGACTAACTGAATCAAGCGACTTGTTGAAACGTTCGGTTGTGGATATACCGGTGCGGTGAAACCGCCTGTCCGGATGACCGGAAACCGCGAGTCCGGGCATAAGGAAACCGGTATGTGTGCGGCGGAGCCGCCATCCCGAAGAAGATGCTCTTCAGGATGGGCGCCAGTTAATGGGTTACTATTATTCGCTTAACGCCGGATCCAGTCCGTATACCTCTCTCATGGAACGGTAGTTGTCAGGATCAGTCGGAATGATGTTGATCTTGTAGGCATCGTGTTTGATGCGGTCAAGAATAGCTTCTGCCAAGGGGCTGTCATCGCCGCCGAGCTGGTCATACCAGCCACTGGGATCGTAATGCGAGCAGAAAATCGTGGAGGATTTTTTTCTCCGTCTGTGAAGCAGTTCCAGGATATCATGTTGTTCTGCTTCCGTCGGCTTCAGTAGGAGCCATTCATCAATGATAAGAAGGATGGGGTTGGCGTACTTAGCCTGGACCTTCTTGTAGGAGCCGTCTGTACGTGCCAAGTCGAGCTCAAGGAGCATGTCCGGAAGACGAACGTACTTTGTCTTGTAGCGCTGTTTGCAGGCTTCCATGCCGAAAGCGCAGGCCATGTAGGTCTTGCCACTTCCTGTGGCACCAGTGATGAACAGGTTCCGATGCTCCGTGATGTATTCACAGGTTGCCAGCCTTTCGATCAGGTTGCGGTTAAGCTTCCTGCCGGAAGTATAGTTGATATCGGCAATGTAAGCCTCCGGCTGGTCAAACCCGGCACCTTTGATCAGGCGCTTCAGGCTGTTGCTTTTGCGGTTGTTGTATTCAATGTCGACCAGCAGACCAAAACGATCCTCGAAAGGAACGTCCTTCATCTTAGGGTCATCCATCTGTGTGATAAAAGCATCTGACATAGAAGTCAGTCGCATTTCGATGAGTTTATCTATGGTGCTCTGGTTAGTCATGATCCTTACCTCCTGTAGTAGTCAGCGCTGCGAGTAATGGCGTGTTTGTTCTGAGTTGATGCAGCATTGGGAGCCTGAGACTCCGTATCGATGTTATCCTGCCCGGATGCCAAGATGTTTTTAATGCTCTTGTAGCTTGGGCTAGCTGTGTAGGAAAGCGCCTTTCGGCACGCTGCTTCCAGCCGCTGGTCAGAATACTTATCTGCCAGCTTGAGAAGCCCCGTACAGCTTCGGTAGGATTGTTGCTCAACCCTTTGGGAGGCAAGAATCGCGTTAACAACCTTGCAAGTATTGGTTCCAATCCGCTCTGCCCATTTACGGAAGCGGTCACCGTTCCATTCCAGATAAGCCTGGTGATCGGCTGGCATGTGTTCCGTAACGGTGCTGTACTGCCCCTTCCGACCGTATAAACGCTGATGGGAGGCAATGCGGTTGTGATTGTAAAATATCTCGATAACTGTGTCGGTTACCCGCACATCCACCTTGCGTTTGATGAATTCGTAAGGGACGGAATATAGCATTCCGTCAACAGATATGTGATAATTGAACTGAACGGTGGCTTGTTTCCATTCCGCCAGTTCATAAGGGGTAGCCGGTAGCTTGGCCAGTAATGGCAGTTCTTCGTCGCGGAAAATCTCGTATCGGGTACCCTCTTTCTTTTGGAAGGGCGATTCACGAATTCCTTCAGTTTCCTGCGGATGGCCTGATTTAGTTCAGCCAGCGAAAAGAACTGTTCATTGCGAAGAGCTGCAGTGATCCAGGTTGAGATGACACCCACAGATCCCTCAGCATTCGGCTTATCCTTTGGGGCCCGGACGCGGGCCGGTATGATAGCCGTGTTGTAATGCTCCGCCATCTCATGATAGATGGTGTTAAGTTCCTGATTATACCAGTCGTTGTTATAGATTACTGCTGTCATGGTATTATCCGGGACCAGGATGCGGGTTACGCCGCCGAAGTACTCATACATATATGTACATGAGCAGTGATCCAGGCACGCTGTTTCTCGTTAATAAAAGCTTCAACGTAAGGATACTGGCTGTACGTCATAACGCCTACAAAGAGAAAAGCCGGGATGATCTCGCCGGTATCTGGATCCGTGATCTGAGCGGGATCTCCAGCCCAGTCGACCTCGATCTGTTCATCGGGCTTCCGGTTGATGTGCATAGTTGCCCGGCGTTTCTGCTCATCTTGCTGGATGTAATAGCAGAACTGAGAATACATAAGAGGCTCGTCACCGGACTGGCGGCATTCCTCCAGGTATTCCGTCCAGAGGAGCTTCTTGTTGACACCATTTCGGAGCAACTCCTTCTGGATGTAGTTGAAGTCAGGCATCCGTTTTGTTGATGACACCTGCTTCTGTGCGGATGGAAACAGCTTCTCCACAAGAACGGCATCGGTCTCGTTGGCTTCTAACGGCCCAAAGATGTTGAGCTCTTTGGCACGTTTAAGCACACGGTTGACCGTTTTCTTGGATACACCGCTACTGTCAGCGATGTTCTGTTGACTGAGACCCAGGCTTGCCAGGCGCAGGATCTCTCTGTACTTGGTCATATGAGCGACCTCCTTAGAATTATTTACGCCGTGATGGCGCATACCATAATTCTAAGGCGTCGTATGTGTGGTTTCCATTGCCGGGTTGAAGGTTTCCAGTCCCCGGAGTCACGGTTTCCTATTTACCGGAATAGCGGTTTCTGAAAGCCCGGACACTGGTGTCACGGAGGCCGGAATACTCACGGTTGCTAATAGTATTTATGGCAAAAAGTGCACATCATGTGGATATACACATTATCCAGAAATAACGAAGAGGGGATATCTTTTGACACATGTGATGACCGTTGGGTTAACCATTGAAGTGGTAGTGACAACGTCATAATTAAAAACCGTAGTAGTAACACAGTACGATTTCTACTACGATTCTACTACTACAGCCTGCCGTAACTTGCTCCATTTTGCCCTGTTTCGGGAAATCTGTGACAGAGTAAACGCTGCTACACCCCAAAAACAGTCAGGATAAATCGGAGCAAATCGGGGCAGAACAGTGCATTTTAGGAGGGTTTACATTTTGATAAAAGTATTATTTATCTGCCACGGCACTCTTTGAAGAACTCTTTAAAAAGTCAGTAAAATCAATACTTGGAAGGTATTTGTGGGGAAGAAATAACCCGAAAATAACCCATAGATTTTTGTGTGAGTGTTACAAGATAAATAATTATAATTTAGGGATGTGACATGATGAGAATGAAAGCTGTAAGAATTCTAATAGTGGAATCTTATAGCTTTTTTTATAAATGAAGTTGAAAGTAAAATCTTTACAATTTGGTATAGCGTGTTTTAAATGTAAAAAAGCAGATAGTTCTTTACATATAGATGTAACAAAAGAGATATTTTTGTGAAGGTTGTTTATGAGGTGAGATAAGAGCATTTAGTGGGGTTAAGACTTTTATATGTAACAACACGTGTTCAAAAGGTACGATTTAAGCGAAAAAAGCCTCGTGACCATGAGGAGAATAAAATCAAAAAGTATTCTGTGATAAAGTATAAAGGCTTAGAAGAGAAAATGTCTCTTCTAGGCTTTTTTAGTAAGAAAGTAGTTTGTGTGTTTGCTTTTGAAGCTATAAGAAGTATAGTAAAATTTGCACCGGAGAGAACAGGATACCGTACCAAGATTATATTTGCTAAAGAGAAACTATTGATAGATAGAATGTCGGATATTCTGCTACGATTTTTCAATATAGATTGAGAAAGTTTTTCTGATGAAGTGTAATAATATGTGGTTATATGCTTTGTAGAAAAATCCGTAGGAATTAAAATTTTTTGTTTTATGGAAAGATTATAATTATGATATACTGAAAGAAAACGATAAAAAAGAATTTGGAGGGATGATCAATGAAAAAAAGATATCTGTGCTAAGCATACTTCTTTTTATATTTTGTTTGACAGCTTGCGGAAATAAAAAAGAAGAGGATGCTCTTCATCTAGGGGTTAATGCAATAATTACAGAAATTGATGCAACTAACCAGAGCATAACAGTAAAAGATTACGATATAGAAGATGATATTTTAGGAAGCAAATGTATCATTGATTGTTCTAAAGTCCCATTAATCTATTGCGATTATGATACAGGTGATGTGGAATCAATAGACTTTAAAGATTTACAACCTAATGATGAAATCATCTTATCTATTAGAAGTTCGGAAATTCAACGAAGAAAGAGTATGGATAGTGTAAGTTGTGAAATTGAGGTCGAGCAAATTCAATTAGGAACCCAGCGATTAAGTATAGACAAGTAGATTAATTTCAATCATAGGAAGAGTTGAAATTGACGAGGTGACAAAATGATAGAAATGGATGATAATCAATTGGGCAGAAACATTCAGCATTTACGAATAATCCATAATGAGACATTAGAAGAATTGGGCGGTATTATCCACTGTGCCAAATCAACAGTTAAAGGATACGAAAACGGAAGAAGAAGACCAGATTTTCAAACATTACAATTATTGGCTGCGCATTATAACAAACCAATAGATGAGTTGCTTTATGCAGATTTGACTGAGTTAGAAAGTATATCCATCGATATGAACTCGCCGAGTCATATAATGGAATTGATGAAAACAATTTTGCCATTGTACAGTTCTGAAGATGCTATGGGAAACGCGAACTTTAAAAATGGATATGAACTGTCTCAAAGATTATTAGCGGCCTTTTCTAATGCTGAGGTTCTTCCTGGTAATATGATTGTTAGGATATTTGAATCGTTTGCTAATGCTACTGACGAGTCAGAGAACCTAGAAGCAGTAGCAAATCTTGTGTGGAGTATTTTTATATGGTGGTCACAGATATACGATATAAACCAAATCCTATCTTTACAGAACAAGTTGCAGTCAAAAAAGTTGAGTTTTAAAGATTGGATGCAACTCAAGGATACTGAAGATGCATCTGTTGCAGAGAAAAGAGTCAGTTTCATTACGGATTTTGGTGCGATAATTACTGAGGCCTTGAAAGCTTTAAAATCTGAACCGGAATGGTCTGATTTGGCGGATTACTACATTGCACTACGCTATATAGTGGGTATGGTTGATACTGATTTATCAGCAGAGATGAATTCGGCAGTTGGTATGCAGATGATGCTGTCGTTTATGATGCTGGGAAATAGTTACGCTTTTAAATTTTGCAAAATCTGCCTCTCTGAAAGTTGATAGTTCTCGAAATGCGAACATCGGTTTCCGATTTGTCTGTTATACTGTAAGTACAAAGAATAACAGGAGGTAATCGCCATGAATGAAAAGCATAAATTTGTCAATTGGGTTAAGGATCATAAGAAGCAACTGCTCATCGCAGGAATTAGTGTCACAGCTGTTATCGGGATTATTATCGGCCTAAAAAATAAAGAAGCTATCAAGGAACTGTGGGAGAATCTTGAAAATAGCCTAAGCAAAACAACGGAAAAACTACCTGAGTCCATCACTATAGTGAAGACAGATCCACAGTTGATTGAAGAAGTGATTCCTGTTAGGCTGTACACTTCTCCACAGGAGACTTTTGGTGTTAGTCAACATATTAGAAATTTATCTGGTGGCAGACATCATTCTATTGAAAAAGCAGCCGAGGCAGCAGCGTTAGGGATAGACCTGTTGCCGCATCAGACACTTGTTGATACATACACAAAGTTTGCTGCGTAAAGTAAAAATTCCAGCTTGTCGAATTAAAAGAGTTAAGAAAATTAGAATTTGTATGATTGAAATGAAAACTTCAAAAATATATTGACTTGTACGTAACGTACACCCTTATACTATCATCACAAGGAGGTGTGTCCGATGTTATTGAATGAAATTATTAAGGAAGTCGGAATGACAAAGCGTGCAGTTAAATACTATGAAGAAAAAGGATTGTTGTCAGTAGATAAAGATAGCAACGGCTATCGAAACTACTCCATGCAAGACGTTAAAACTTTAAAAAAAATTTCGGTATATAGAAAGCTTGGGATTGGTATTAAAGATATACAAACCCTTTTGGAAAAAGATGATAAAAGTATTCTTTTACGTATTTATCAGGAAAAATTACAGGAAAAAATTTTACAGGACTCAGAACTTGAAGCGTTGAAGCAATTTATAGATGATGGTAATGCAGACAAGGCAAATGAGATACTTGATTACCAAACTGTCGAAAATGCGATTGAGTCTTTATTACCGGGGAAAGAATGGGGAGATTACTTAAAAAGTCACTTCAAACCATTTCTTAATGTGAGATTAAAGACTCTGGAGCAGAAGCAAGCCTTACGGAACATATTAGAGTATTGTGATGAAACGACATTGAAAGTTCCTTTTATTATGGGAATAGGTGTAAAAATAGCAGGTGGGATTGCACCGGAAACAAGAACTGCAGATGAGATGATAGCTTATTATCGTGATATGAGTGAAAGCGAATATGAAAAATTAAAAGAAATGGTAAAGAAAGGTGCTAAAATGAAAACTGGCATTATGAAATATCATCCGTCATTTATTGCCCAGAGAAAAATGCAGAAAGAGTTCCAAGATAAAGGATATAACGACATATTCATTCCTAATTTGATGGTGCTATCTCCACAGTACGCAGAATACAAGAAAGCCTTAGATAAGGTAAACGATAGAATGTGTAGAGAACTTGGACTGCATTATGATAGCAATTACAACTTAGTTATAAAAAATCTCGAATAAATGAGTGTATCTAAAAAAGAAACAGAAGTTGGAAGGAGAAGTACTTATGCGTACCAAGAAAGCAATATTTAGTGTTTTAACCATTATATTCGGTTCTCTTGGACTGATGAACATAGTGTCTACTGATATAACACTGCCAATTATGTTTGTTTTTATGGGATTAACCTTTTTGACGAATGCAAGGGAGTGTTATGATAATGGTGCAAAGAAAGATGCTATGATATTTGCAGGTGTAGCAATTTTTGTCTATGTAGTTACTGCATATAACTTGATAAGCAGATTTATGTAAATTTCAGCTTGTCGAACTGAAAAACACTGTAATGACATGTGTAAAACAAAATATAAAACACCCCACTGAGTAGGTAGGACTAAATACTCCTATGATTTCGATTTTGAAGTCATAGGGGTATTTTTTTGTGCAGAAAAATAAAAAATTTCCTTTTCCACCCTGTATTTTCCCCTCTGAGCCTTTCGTTATATGAGAGCAAAAAAATAAAATTCCTTTTTTATTTGTAAAAACCCCTCTCTACGTTCTGATATATGAGGAACAAATTACATTTGCCTTAAAAGAATCGGGCCTGATTCAAGAACAAAGAAAAAATGAAAAGAGAAAGGAGAAACTACATGAACAAAACAATCTTAATGGGAAGACTGACAAAAGATCCGGAGGTGAAATATCTCCAGGATGAAAACAGTACTGCAATGGCACGATACACGCTGGCAGTAGACAGACGATATCGAAAGGATGGAAAGGCAGAAACAGATTTTATTTCCTGTGTTACCTTTGGGAAGAATGCTGAGTTTGCAGAAAAATATCTGAAAAAAGGTTTGAAGATTTTAGTAAGCGGACGCATTCAGACAGGAAGCTATGTGAATCAGGAGGGGAATAAAGTTTATGTCACCAACGTGATCATAGAAGAACATTATTTCGCAGAAGGGAAGAAACTGTCAGGATCAGAAAAGAAAGAAGATACCGATCCAGATGGATTTATGAATCTTCCAGACGGAGAAGAACTTCCGTTTGAGTAAGAAAAACTCGGATGCTGAAAGCAGAAGAGCGCACTTATATACCTTAAAAGGTATGTGCGTCCTACGGAAGTAGCATCTTTCTGAAGGGGAATTCCGAAAGTGTTTGCGGATGATCCATCCGAAGAAGGGTTCCCCTTCCGGCAGAAATGCCTATCCCGTAACAGAGAAAATGGAAGAGTTGAAAGAGGAGGAAAAGAACGATATGGCGAAGAAGAAAACATTTGAGGAATATACTCAGGAAGCACTTTATGAGATTGAAAAAACAGAAGCTGCATTGAAACAGGCAAAGCTTGAGAAGGAGCAGGCAGAGCACAGGATCCAGAGATCCTTGAATTATCTGGATACACAGAAAAAGAAAAAGCGAAAGGCACGAACCCATCTGTTGATCCAGAAGGGAGCAGCCATAGAAGCAATCTGTAAAGATACCAAATATCTGACAGAGGCAGAATTTTATCAGCTGATGGATGAACTTCTTCATGATCCTGCTTGTAAGTTTTGTGATGTTGTTCATGAAATGGTTCGTGGACGGGTGGAAGCGGCAGAAGCAAAGGAACGAAAATTTGCAGAAGAGGAAGCACTATTAAAGGCGATGCAACGAGGTGAACTGCCACAGGGAGATGCGTAAGATGGGATGTTATCACTTTCATTTGAATCAATTATCCAGAGGAAAAGGACAGTCTGCCATTGCCAGTGCTGCTTACCGAGCCGGTACAAAACTGGAATGTACGTATTATGGAGAAGTAAGTGATTATACGAGAAAAGGCGGTGTGGTGTTGGCGGAGATCCACCTTCCCAAACAGGCTCCAGAGAGATTCAAAGACAGGGAGACCCTTTGGAATGAGGTGGAATGGATTGAAGGAAACAAGAAAGCACAGCTGGCACACAGCTTTGATATTGCCTTGATGAATGAGTTTTCTATGGAAGAAAATATTGAGCTTGCAAGAAGATTTGTGGAAGAACAGTTAGTCGCAAGAGGGATGATTGCAGATCTGACAATCCATGATCCGAAGAAGGCAAAGGATAAAATCCCAAATCCCCATATGCACATCATGGTACCTATCCGTCCTTTAAAGGAAGATGGTACCTGGGGACAAAAACAAAAAAAGGTTCCAGTGCTGACCCTAGATGGACAACCGGTTCTAAATCAGAAAGGAGAGCCAGTATTTCGGGCGGTACATACAACGGATTGGAGCAGGAAAGAAACCTTGGAAGAATTGAGAAGTGTCTGGGCAAGGATGTGCAATGAACTGTACGAAGAAAAAGGATTCACAGAAAGAGTTGATGCCAGATCTTATGAGGAACGGGGGATTGATAAGATCCCAATGGTGCATGAAGGACCGAATGTACAGGCAATGGAAGCAAGAGGGATTTCAACCGTACTGGGAAGTTTAAACCGACTCATCCGAGCCTTAAATGATATGAAAGAACGGGCAAAGAATCTTCTTCAATGGTCCTTGTTTCGAGAAAGCCAACTGATGGAACGGATGGTGTTCTTACATCAGCCAACCTTAGCGGATTATCTGAGAAACTATTGTGATAAGAGAAATGCAGTTGCAGAATCCTACGCTTATGGAACACAAAAGGCGAAGAATACAAATCTGAAACAATTTGCAGAGACGATCCGCTTTCTGGAAGAGCAGGATGTGAGAACCCCAGAACAGCTGACGGAGAAAATCCAGGAATTAGATATACAGCTGAATGAGGTGAGTCAGCGGTTGAATCAACAACTGTCTGCTCTGAGAAGTGTCAACAGCAATCTTTATGCAATGAAAGAGTATTTTGAAACAAGACCTGTTTATCTGGAATTAAAGAAGAAATATTTTGGCAGGGAAAAATTCAAAGAGGAACATAAGAAGGAACTTAGCGGATATTATCGTTCGGAAAGAATCTTAAAAGAAAATCTAGACCCAAGTGGGAAGATCCCGGAAGGACAATGGAAACGAGAAGCCGCTCGTTTATCAGAAGAGATAGCTGCTTTACGAAAAGAAGATAAACGGATCCATGCGATGTTACGAAAGTATGAGGGAATCAAAAATCATGTGGAGGCTTTGATGGCAGAGGAAGGAGAAGGTGTCTCTCTTCCGGAAACAAACAAGCGGGAGCAATCCACAGAAACAAAAGAAGCAGTGAGAACCATGAAACGAAAGAAGAAACATCATGGAATGGAATTATAGGAGGGATTTTAGAAGATGGAAGAATATACAAGAGAACAGATCCAAAGAGCAGATGATACCGATTTATATGTTTTTCTTTCTGGGAGAGGAGAACAGTTCAAACGATGTGGAAAGGAATACCGGTGGTTACGACATGACAGTGTGATGATCAACAAGAGCGAATGGTATCGTTTTAGTCAGAATAAAGGCGGTCATGCCATTGATTTTATGAAAGAATTCTACGGTCTTTCTTTTGCAGAGGCAGTTAAAGAATTATTAGGAGAAGAGGGAGCTGGAGAAACCAACAGAAGAACGGCGAAGGAAGATGCAGGCAGACAGAAGGTCTGCCCCATCCCCTTGCCTGGATTGGAACTGCCAGAAAGAAATGAAAGCTGTGAGATTGCAAGGAAGTATCTGATTGAGCAGAGGAAACTATCGGAACAGCTGGTAGATCAGATGATTGCAAAGGGGGATATTTATGAAAGTAAAAACTATCACAATGTGGTATTCGTTGGAAGAGACAAAGAACAGAATCCCAGATATGCAGCTATGCGGGGAACTGATGAGAACCGATATCGTGGGGAAGCAAAAGGTTCGGAAAAAGCCTATGGATTTGGCCATATAGGAACGGATGAAAAACTATTTGTGTTTGAATCTCCCATTGATCTTTTGTCTTATATCACTGCAGTTCCGGAAGAATGGGAAAAGCATAGTTATATTTCCCTGGGAGGATTGAGTGAAAAAGCAATGAAACGGATGTATACAGAATATCCTCATATCCATTCCATCTACTTGTGTCTGGATAATGATGAGCCTGGAAATGAGAGATGCAGGCAGTTTGTTTCTCTTATTCCGGAGGAACTGAGTGTGTACCGATTAGAACCGGTGAAGAAAGACTGGAATGAATGTCTGGTAGCAGAAGTTCCGGTAGAAAATATGGCAAAGCAGATGTGTTGGAGAGATGCCAGGGAAAAACCAGTTCCGGTCATGAAAATGTCGGAGGTTGAGGAAACGGTGGTTCAGTGGTTATGGTATCCCTTCATTCCCTTTGGAAAGGTTACTTTGATCCAGGGGAATCCGGGAAAAGGAAAAACATGGCTTGCAATGGCAATCGCCGCATACTGTACGAATGGAAAAGAACTTCCCAATGCACTTCCCATAGAACCCTTTAATGTGTTGTATCAAACAGCAGAGGATGGGATAGCAGATACCATTAAACCTAGATTAGCAAAATGTGGTGCAGATATGACAAGGGTGCGATTCATCAATGAAGATGAAAAACAGCTTTCTATGACGGACGATCGGATTGAAAAAGCCATTCGACAGAATAATGTACGACTCATGATCATGGATCCCATACAGGCTTATCTGGGAGCTAATGTGGATATGAACCGGGCAAATGAGATCCGTCCCTTATTTCGACATCTCAGTACGATTGCCGAGAGAACTGGATGTGCCATTGTTCTCATTGGACATTTGAATAAGTCATCGGGAAGTCAGAGTGATTACCGTTCCCTGGGATCCATTGATATCGCAGCGGCAGTACGAAGCATCTTATTTGTAGAAAAGGTGGAAAAAGAGAAGGAACAGGATATCCGAGTGGTATATCAGCAAAAGGATTCTCTTGCTAAGAAGGAAAATCCGGTAGCATTTTCTTTAGGAGAAGAAGGCTTAACCTGGTTAGGGGAATACGATATATCCATTGAAGATCTGCTGATGGGGAAAGCAGGAACGAAAAAGGAAACGAAACTGGAAAAGGCACAGAAGCTGATTCTGGAGTTATTAACCAAACGAAAAGTGATGTGTTTAGAAGAATTAGAGGCGGAACTACTTGCCTATGGGATTTCTTCCAGAACAGGAAGAGATGCAAGAAAGCAGCTGGAAAACAGACTGAGCTACGATTGGTGTCAGGGAAGAAAAACAGTTGCGTTAATCACAGAATAAAAGATGACATTGGCAAAAAACCACTTTGGCATTGGCAGTCTTTATAGATACCTTTGCCAGCCGCCAATGTCAAAAACAAAGATACTAGAAGGAGGCATACAAATGACAAGTTATGAAATACCTTATTGGAAGAAGTATACATTATCCATTGAAGAGGCAGCATCCTATTTTCGTATTGGAGAAGGAAAGCTTCGTAAGTTAGTCAGTGACAATCCAAATGCAGAGTATTTGCTTTGGAATGGGAATCGTGTACAGATAAAACGAACAAGATTTGAAAAATTTATTGATACACTCAGTGCGATATAAAATGAAATTTAAAAGAAGGAGGTGTTCGAATTAGGGGTTACATGATATACTAACAATATCATGTTGCGTCCCCTTGGAGGTAGGATATGATTTCAAAGAGACGTGATGATAAAGGCAGAGTTCTCCAGCAAGGAGAATGGCAGGAACCAAGTGGACGTTACCGCTATAAATATACAGATTCACTTGGTAAGCGTAAAATATTATATAGTTGGAGATTGACAGAAGCAGATAAGATGCCGGAAGGTAAACGGGCAGATCTTTCTCTCAGGGAAAAAGAAAGAAAAGTTCAGTCCTTACAGATGCAAGGGATTACAGGAAGTAACATTACAGTGCTTGAACTTGTGGAACGATATCTTTCCCTGAAAACAGGAGTAAAGCATAATACTTTAGCGAATTACAAATTTGTGGTGAATGTATTGAAAAAGGAAGAATTCGCTTATAAGAAAGTGGATGATGTGAAACTTTCTGACGCAAAGATTTTTCTGATAAAACTACAAAGAGATGGTAGAGGATATAGTTCCATTCATTCCATCAGAGGTGTTTTAAGACCTGCTTTTCAAATGGCTGTGGATGATGACTTGATTCTAAAAAATCCATTTGGATTTGAATTAGGTACAGTACTTGTTAATGACAGTCAGAAAAGACACGCTGTTTCTCCGGAAGATGAAGCAAAATTTCTCGAGTTTGTAAAGAATGATCCACATTATAATCAGTATTATGATGCATTTTATATCTTATTCAAGACAGGTCTTAGAATATCTGAATTTTGTGGGCTTACTGTAAAAGACTTGGACTTTAAAGAAGATATTATCAATGTGAATCATCAGTTGCAAAGAACTCGAGAAATGAAGTATATCATCGTATCTACAAAGACAACAAGTGGTACTCGGTTACTTCCAATGGAAGCGGATGTAAAAGAGGCATTTCTTCGAATCTTGAAGAATAGAAGGAAACCAAAACGTGAGCCGATGGTGGATGGATATGGAGGATTTCTGTTTCTGGACAAGAATGGAAGGCCAATGGTTGCACTTCATTGGGAAAAGTACATGCAGCATGCAAGAGAAAAATATAATCGTGAGAATTTGTTGCAATTGCCGCCAGTTACTCCACATATATGCAGGCATACTTATTGTACAAATATGGCCAATTCAGGGATGAACCCAAAGACACTGCAATATCTGATGGGGCATTCAGATGTATCTGTAACACTTAATATTTATACGCATACCGGCTATGATGATGCAAAGAAAGAACTTGCCAGATTAAAAGAAGCAAGGGATGAACTCGAAAAGAAAAAGTTTATAACCCAAAAACATGCACAAACAACTCATGTAAGCCTTATCTCATAAGGAATTTGGGACTTTAAAAATAACCCATTTGTACCACAAATGCCCGAAAAAACATGAGAAAATACAAGAATTTATAAGAAAAAGAACCTTTCAAGTAAAAAATGCACAAAGGCTGAAAAGCCAGTATTTATAAGGCTTTGAGAGGATATGAGGAGATAAAATGGAGAAAATAAAGGTACTATTTATTTGCCACGGCAATATTTGCCGCTCGACTCTTGCTGAGAGCGTATTCACCCACAAAGTAAATTCCCTCGGCCTTGCCCACAATTTTGAAATCGACAGCTTCGCCACCAGCCGCGAGGAGATCGGCAATCCGCCGCACTACGGGACAGTCAATAAACTGCGCGAGGAGCACATTCCGCTCGTGCCGCATCACGCAAAGCAGATTACATGGAAGGATTACGAGCGCGCCGACTACATCATCGGCATGGATACCGCGAATATCCGCAATCTGAACCGGATGCTGAAAAATGATCCAGATGGAAAGGTTTACAAATTTCTTTCCTTCACCGGTTCCGGCCGCGATATTGCGGATCCGTGGTATACGGGAGATTTTGAGGCGACGTACCGCGATGTCGTGGAGGGATGCAACGGCTTTCTGGCGTATCTGCGCCGGGAAGGAAAAATCTGAAAAACAAAAAGCGCCGAAAACAAGGCCAGTGCCCATTTGCAGAGAATGCGGCACTGGCCTTTTACTATAAGAAAATCCTATAGCCACTCCAAAGAATTAGCAATTAGACGTAACCAGACAGATATAGTATGATAACTGCATAGAAAACATAGCGAAATAATAGGAAAACAAAAGCTTTCCTATTTGAAAATTCATTCGATAGAACATGCGAAAGAGAGGCAGAAAATCAATGGCGAATTATGATTATGAGATTGTAAATGGAAGAAAAATCCGCGTAAGACCAAAAGAAACCGTATCGGAGATCGACAAAAACGGCTATTTCCGCAGACAGCCGAATCACTTCACGACTCCGTTCGGCGACGGTGAAAACGATCTGAAGGCAGAAGGTAATAAGAGATACCGTCTCGTCTGGGCAAAGCTGTGCCACTGGTCCAACCGCGCGGCGATCGTAAGAGAGCTGGAGGGCCTGGAAGATCAGATTTCCGTCAATATGGTAGAACATGCCCCGTATGAGAAAAACCTTGGCTGGGAATACGTTTACAATGAAAACAACATCGACCCGGTGCTCGGCGATCAGTTCCTCTCTGAGGCGTATTACCGTGCTGATGATGATTACTAGGGAAGAACGACCGTTCCGGCGCTGATCGACACAACGACGGGAAAGGTAGTCAACAACGATTACAACTGGCTGACCACTTATTTCGAGGTCAACTTCCGCCCATGGCACAAAAAAGGCGCGCCGGAGCTGTATCCGGTGGAGCTGCGGGAAGAGATTGATAAGATGAATCTCTGGCTCTTCGATAATATCAACAACGCGGTATACCGCAGTTCCTTCTCCAGAAGCAACGAAGGCCATTTCGACGGTGTGAACACCTTCTTTGCAGATTTTGCCGTGCCGCCGGCAGACGCCAGGGAAGAATTGAGGGAGAGGAAGACGGCTTCCGCGCCAGCACACACTACGATCTGGCACTTCCGAAGATTGACTGGGATGCGCAGTGGAAGGTTTCGACCGAGCGCGCCTACCTGTCCTCAGACCCGACCCATCCGATCTATCTTGGAAACAACCGCAGATTCGACATCGACCCGACCTGGTACGATCTGGGCGCAGAATCTCCGAAAAAAGAGGAGAAAGAAACGCCGCCGTCCTGCGGATGCTACTGCGGCTGATCAAATCATAGATAAAAAATAGAAAACACCGTTTCAGAGGCAGATTTCCAAAAGGAAATAAACTTCTGAAACGGTGCTTTTTTCCGATGCACAAACTGCAAAAGGAAAGGCATGAAATCCGCTTATCGTCCGAAATGGAAAAATCCCTTTTTCTCATACGGCTCACTCGTATACGAAACCAGCTCATATCCGATGTCCTTGATCTGCTGTTTCAGATACGGAATATCGAGCGGCGCTTCGCTGATGACAACGGTCTCGCCGTTTTTTGCAGAAGAGTTTACTTTCTTTGGAGAGCAGCTCTTGCGGACTACATCATTCATATGGGATTCGCACATGCCGCACATCATACCATCAATTTTTAAGACTGTTTTAATCATACAATACCTGCTTTCTTCCGGGAATACAGCGAAACGAAAGCGTGCCGGACTGTATTCCTGGGGTTTTGATGAAAAATTTGAAATCACATACCCTATCGGGGTATCTAAAATATAGCGCGGATGAAAAGAAATGTCAATAAGCTGATAAAATATGATAATTATTATCATTTAAGAAGGAAAAATACGGTCATGGAAGGGCGATTCGCCGGCAGAACAGGGAAACTTGCCGGAATCGCAAAGTTCGTGTTACAATTGGGACAGCAGAGCAAAACAAGAGAGGAGACAAAAATATGCTCTCACAGATGAATTACCGAAAAGAAACACAGCCCCACGGTGATGAGCTTTTTCCGCTGAGCATTCACGTTTTCGAGACAGACCTGCAGAGTACCGTGCGGGTGTACTGCCATTGGCATGAGGAAGTGGAGCTCCTTTATGCAGTAAAGGGCGAAGCTGTTTTTCATATGGATACCGAGACCTTTCTCCTGCGGGAAGGGGAGACCGCCTTTGTCAATGCAAACCGTCTGCATGAGGTAGAGGGAATCGACGGACAGGAATTTACGTTTCTTGCCGTTGTATTCCAGCCGCGTTTTCTGTCCGGCACATCGCTTGACCGGATCCAGCAGCAGTATATCGAACCGGTGCTGTCCTCCGAGATCCGTTTTCCATCCAAGACAGAGCGGGGGACACGCCTTGCAGAAAAAACGGCACAGGCCATGCAGGAGATCCGAAATCTGCAGGAAAGAAAAGAACCGGGCTGGGAGCTGCTGTTAAAAGCGGAACTTCTGAAAATCTGGCAGGGATATTACAGTGCGGCAGAAAAGAACGGCGGAAAAACGGATGCCTCGACGAATTACCGTGTCAGCAGAATGAAAGAGATCCTCACATACATGAATGCTCATTTCTGTGAGGATCTCGAAATCGCGGAACTGGCGAGCCAGTTTCATATGAGTGAGAGCGCTTTCTGCCGCTTCTTTAAGTCGATTATGCATATTTCCGCCGTGACGTATGTCAATAACCTGCGGATTGCCGAGAGCTGCCGGCTGCTGCTTTCCACCGAGGAGGCGATCAGCAAGATTGCAAGCGACTGCGGATTCCGAAATATCAGCTATTTTAACCGCGTCTTCCAGGAACGCATGCACCAGACGCCGGGGCAGTTCCGCAGTTTATCCGCAGAAAACCGTACTGCGATATAAGATTCGGAACTTATGCAGGCTTCTGCGATCGGAATGCACGCCGCAGGAAGAAAAGTCCGGTCATATCAGCCAGTGCCCAGCCGATCGGAATGGCGATCCAGATTCCGGCAACGCCAAGCGCCGTGGCGGAGAAAAGGTATGCCAGCGCCACACGCATGCCAAGCGAAATGACGGTCAGAACAACCGACATCTCGGCGCGTTTGACAGCGCGGTAATACCCGTACAGCAGAAACAGCCATCCGATGCCGAGATAGAACGAGCCTTCCAGCCGCAGGTACTGTATGCCGATCGCGATGACCTCCATTTCTGATGCTTTCACGAAAATCTGCATCAGCGGATGCGCGAACAGATTGACAAGCAGAGAAATGACGATGGAAAAAGCAGCGCTCAGTGCAAAAGCATCTTTCGTGCCGCGCCGGATCCGCTCGTGATTTCCGGCCCCGTAATTCTGTGCGGTGAAAGTGGAGTAGGCATTTCCGAAATCCTGCACCGGCAGATAGGCAAAGGTATCAATTTTCACCGCGGCCGCAAATGCCGCCATGACCGCCGGACCGAAGCTGTTGACGAGCCCCTGTACCATCAGAATGCCGAAATTCATGACCGACTGCTGAATGCAGGTCATCGAAGAAAGATTCAGAATCTCTTTTAAAATGGAATGGCTGAAACGCCATTCTTTTTTTGACGGCAGCCACATGCGGCAGCGGAGCAGCACATAGAGCAGAATACCGACGGCGGACACATACTGCGCAAGAACCGTAGCGAGCGCCGCGCCTGCGATGCCGAACGGCAGTACAGCGACAAAGAACAGATCCAGTGCAATGTTCAGCACAGCAGAGACAGCGAGAAAAATCAGCGGCACAGAAGAGTTTCCGAGCGCGCGCAGCATACAGGAAAAGAAATTGTATACGGATGTTGCAATAAGGCCGGCAAAGATAATCAGAAGATACGCCTGCATGCCGGGACGGACTTCATCCGGGACGCGAAGAAACGTAAGGATCGGCTCGATGCCTGCATAAACAGCGAGATTCAGCACGAGCGTAACAGCAAGGATCAGCAGAAACGCGTGGAGAATCGAAAGTTTTAAAGAAGAAAGATCTTTTCGTCCCTGATAAATCGAAAAGAGCGCACCGGCGCCCATCGACAGGCCGAGAAAAATGGAAGTCAGAAACGTCATCAGCGTATAGGAGGAGCCGACGGCGGCGAGCGCATTGCTTCCGAGAACGCGTCCGACGATCAGGGTGTCGGCAATGTTGTAAAACTGCTGCAACAGATTTCCTGCGATCATCGGCAGGGCAAACAGGATAAGAGAGCGGGAGATTTTCCCGCGGGTCAGGTCGTAATACATAAAGAAACTTCTTTCCGAACATAATTATTAATATTATAACATAAAAAATCAAAAAATGTCAATTTGCAGGATGAAGTGTACAAAAATGCAATTGTCAGAAAACTTCGAAAAATCGAAGTTTATAAAATTTTTACAGATTTTGGGACACGTTCTGTAAAAAAACGGAAGATTTTCAGTTGATTTTTTTGGCCTTTTATGTATAATTAGAGTAGAAGAGGCCGGCTGGTCCGGTTTCTTAAAAAGGATACCTTCAAATTTCTGCATTTTGCAGAATGAAGCAGTATTACTATCAAAGGAAAGAGGTTAATTACAAGATGGCACAGATCGATTTAACAAAGTATGGCATCACCGGTACCACAGAAATTGTGTACAACCCTTCTTATGAGCAGTTATTTGAGGAAGAGACAAAACCAGAGCTGGAAGGCTATGAAAAAGGCCGGGAGACAGAGCTTGGTGCAGTTAACGTTATGACCGGTATCTATACAGGCCGTTCACCGAAAGACAAATACATCGTTGTGGACGAGAACTCGAAAGATACTGTATGGTGGACTTCTGATGAGTACAAAAACGATAACCATCCGGCAACCCAGGAAGCATGGGCAGCAGTAAAAGAGATCGCCAAAAAAGAGCTCTCCAATAAAAGACTGTTCGTTGTAGATGCATTCTGCGGCGCAAATAAAGATACCCGTATGGCTATCCGCTTCATCGTTGAGGTAGCTTGGCAGGCACATTTCGTAACTAACATGTTCATCAAACCTACAGCAGAAGAGCTTGAGAACTTCGAGCCGGATTTCGTCGTATACAACGCATCCAAAGCAAAAGTTGAGAACTACAAAGAGCTGGGTCTGAACTCTGAGACAGCAGTAGTATTCAACATCACAAGCCGTGAGCAGGTTATCGTCAACACATGGTACGGCGGAGAGATGAAGAAAGGTATGTTCTCCATGATGAACTACTATCTGCCGCTGAAGGGCATCGCTTCCATGCACTGCTCTGCAAACACAGACCTGAACGGTGAGAACACCGCAATCTTCTTCGGACTTTCCGGAACAGGAAAAACAACTCTTTCCACAGACCCGAAACGTCTTCTGATCGGTGATGATGAGCACGGCTGGGACGACAACGGAGTATTCAACTTCGAGGGCGGCTGCTATGCAAAAGTCATCAACCTGGACAAAGAGTCTGAGCCGGACATCTACAATGCAATCAGACGTGACGCTCTGCTTGAGAACGTTACCGTTGATGCAGCAGGCAAGATCGACTTCAATGATAAGAGCGTAACCGAGAATACTCGTGTATCTTATCCGATCAACCACATTGAGAACATCGTTCGCCCGATTTCTTCTGCACCGGCAGCTAAGAATGTTATCTTCCTGTCCGCAGATGCATTCGGCGTACTTCCGCCAGTATCTGTTCTGACACCAGAGCAGACTCAGTACTACTTCCTGTCCGGATTTACTGCAAAACTTGCAGGAACCGAGCGCGGAATTACCGAGCCGACTCCTACCTTCTCTGCATGCTTCGGCCAGGCATTCCTGGAGCTGCACCCAACCAAATATGCAGAAGAGCTTGTTAAGAAAATGGAGAAGAGCGGAGCAAAAGCATACCTGGTTAACACAGGCTGGAACGGAACCGGAAAACGTATCTCCATCCGTGATACCCGTGGAATCATCGATGCAATCTTAAGCGGTGCTATCAACGAAGCTCCGACGAAGACTATTCCGTACTTCAACTTCGAAGTTCCGACTGAACTTCCGGGCGTTGATCCGGCTATCCTGGATCCTCGTGATACCTATGCTGATGCTTCCGAGTGGGAGACCAAAGCACTGGATCTGGCTGAAAGATTCATCAAGAACTTTGCAAAATATGAAGGAAACGCTGCTGGTAAAGCACTTGTTTCCGCCGGCCCGCAGAAATAAATTTTCTGAATTGATCGAAAGGAAGCCCCTGACATGAAAGTGTCAGGGGCTTTCTTTTATGAAAATATCTGGAGAAATAAAATAGTTCCCTGCCCGAAAGTACAGACTGATGGGACAGGAAACTATTTTACAGCACACTCTAAAATAATACAAAAAATTTCAGCACCACAGAGCGTGAATTGTTGCGTCACTGGTTTTCGCCGTACCCTGATACGCCTTCAAAATAGAAAATAAGGCAGATCAGCAGGACAAGAGCAGTTCACGTACCATTTCTGCATCAAAGGTAACAGAGGAAACATGGTTGACTTCTATCTGATATAACGCATTTGCTGCGATATGCTCAGCAGCCTGCTCAAGATCACGAATACCGCTTGTGTTTTCGTGGCAGGAGATTACGGCATCGAGTCCTTCCGGTGTCAGAATGCATTCCTTTTCTTTCATACCGATACGTTTTAACACCTTTGGAAGTGCATAGCGGGAGAAAATGATTTTCTTTTCTTCCGGTGTGTAATCCGGAATTTCAATCACAGCGAAGCGGGACATCAGCGGAGCACTGATCTGGTCCTTGTCGTTTGCGGTTGCAATCGGGTATACACCGACGGTCGGGATCATACATTCGATATAGTTATCGGTAAAACCAAGATTATCAAGAAGGGTCAGCAGAACATCTGCCGGGTTTCCATTACCCTTGCCGGAGGCAGCCTTGTCGAGTTCGTTGATGATAAAGACGAGGTTGGATTCGCCGGCCATGGAAAAAGCATCCATGATGATTCCCGGTTTTGCGTTTGCGTAAATGCGGGAGCTTCCGGTCAGCTGTTCCGGGTCATTGATTGAACTCATATCGAGTGTTGTCCACGGCAGTTTTAAGATACGCGCAACGGCATAAGCAATCTGCGATTTTCCGGTTCCGGCAGGACCGATCAGTAACAGACCATAGGCCGGCAGCGTATGAGTCCGGTTAATCTGAATGATGGTTTCGATAATTCTCTGCTTCACGCGTTCCATGCCATACAGTTCTTCATCGAGGATCCGGCGTGCTTCCACTGGATCAATGGCTTCAAAATAGTTGCTTTTCCATTGAATATTCATCATCATGGAGAGGGCGCGCTGTGCGTGACGACGTTCTTCGGGAGAGACTTCGTGGGAACGGGCAACAGCGAGGTTTCGACGAGCCCAAAGGCGGATATTGTCCGGCAGCGTTCTTCCGGCACAGTTCATAAAATCAGTGATGGATTGGATGCTGGTGAGCTTCATGCTGTCACCGGTTTCCTCCTGATCCTCATCCTCAACTTCTTCTTCCGGTGCATTGCTGGCGAGGAGACGCTCAATCATAAACTGTAAAAATCCATCCTCAGCCGAAAGCTTTGCGCCGCCACCGAAAGCGATCTCGCGGATTTTGTAAACTGCATAACCGTCGGATGTTTGTGTACCGGAAAGGCGGACATTGATATGGTTTTCACCGAGCCATTTTAAAAGGCTGACAAAACGGGCATCGATCTGAAGAATGTCGGCAATGAAGGATTCTTCTTCATCTTTAAATTCAAACGAGGTCCGTTTGGATGGGTTTGTGAAAATACCGCAGGGATGATGCGGGAAAGCCTTCTCTTTTGTATCCAGAATTAGGATCGGCTGATCCGGAGAAGTAAACGGTGCGTTTGTGCGGAAAACAGTATACGTACATTCGGAAACTTTTGTTTTTTCCGGGGAATTGCTGAAATCAAAAACGGGCATGACAGAACCTCCTAATAAAAATAAGTGCTTATTGGTACAATAAAAACAGTGTAGCACGAATTAAAAAATCCTGCAATCAATATGCAGAATTTTGTATTTTTATGCTATAAAAATGTTAGGCAGGCGGATATTCGCAATGGAAGCCGGGGACTTACTTGATTCGGTTAAATTTTCGGATGGCGTAAAAAAGCCCTCCGGACAGGATCACGCTGCGGCGGAGGGGAATTATGTCATCAAAGCAAGCTGCCGTAAGAAAGAAGCTCGCAAAACAGAAATCTTTCTTACACTGAAAAAGGAATAACATCAGGAAACAGCATTGGCTTTGTGAAAGTTCGGAAGCTGTACCAGCACGATCGCTGCAAACATCAGAATACAGCCGGAGAGCTCGCGAGCGGAGAGAGCCTGATGAAGGAGAATCCAACCGGCAAGAACAGAAAAAACGGATTCCAGGCTCATAAGCAGAGAAGCTGTGGCAGGATTTAATCCTTTCTGCCCGATGATCTGCAGGGTATAGCCAACACCTGAAGAGAGAATTCCGGCATAGAGAATCGGCATCCAGGCGTGCAGAAGATCGGAGAAGTTTACGGTTTCAAAGAGAACCATACAGACAGCGGACAGGATCGAACAGGTAAAAAACTGAATGCAGGACATTTTGATGCCGCTGACAAGCGGAGAAAAATGATCAATAACCAGAATATGTACGGTAAATCCGAGCGCGCAGGCAAGCACAAGAAAATCTCCCTTCTGCAAAGAGAAGGAGCCGTCTGTCATACAGAGCAGATAGAGACCAGCGACGGCAATAAGAACTGCGAGCCAGACCTTCGGCTGTACACGCTTTCGGAGAAAAAAACCGCAGACCGGAACAAGTACGATGTAAAGTGCGGTGATAAAACCGGCCTTTCCGACGGTTGTGTACTGGATGCCGATCTGCTGCAGAGTTGAGGCGACAAACAGTGCGATGCCGCAGAGAATACCGCCCGCCCAGAGCGTTTTTGGCTGTGTGCCATTTTCTGACGAAGCATCCGGCGGTAGGGTTCGCTTTTTACGCGAGGAGAAAAAGACAATCAGCGGAAGAAGCGTAAGTCCGCCGAGCAGGTTTCGTGCCGCGTTGAACGTAAAAGGTCCGACATAATCCATACCGGTCTGCTGTGCGACAAAGGCAGAACCCCAGATCGCAGCGGTCAGAAGCAGAAGCGCTGACTGTCGGTACTTATGAGAAACAGTATTCATAATAGAAAAAACCTCCTGAAATTGATACGATATTCATCATAGCACAAAGAGATGGAAAAAGCGAACGGAAAAATGTCGGAAAAGACGGAAAAATAGCACAAATAATCATAATGACGAAATAGTGCAGATGTTGCGAAAATGGATATGTGAAAAATGAGCAGAACAAAGGGAGTTAAAAAGAGTAAAATGAGCAATTTAACCAACATAAAACAAAAAAAGAACACCAAAAACAAAAAATAGACACTGTTTTTCTAACAGTCTTTGTGTATAATGAATTCATCAAGCAAGAACGAAAACCTTAAGGAGGTAAAAAGTATGAAAAAGCGTAACATGAAAGTCCTTGCACTGTTAATGACAGTGACAATGGCAGGAACGATGCTTGCCGGATGTGGAGACAGCGGAAGCACAAGCACTAGTTCAAGCGGAGGAGCAACAGCATCCTCCAGCGGAACAGCAGATGCATCAAGCGATACCACAGCAGCATCTTCCAGCACAGCAGATGCTTCCAGCGAAGATACCACAGGTTCAGATGATGTGGTAGGAGAGCTTCCAAGAAATGAAACTCTTTACTTCGCAGGACAGCAGTGGGGTACCGTCAACGATTACAACCCAATGTCCGCAAACTCAAACAATGCAATGGTTATAGCACAGGGCGATGCTTCACGTGTACTTGTTTATGAAACTCTTTATATGTGGAATCCGCTGGATGCAAAAATGTATCCGTTGCTTGCAGACGGAGATCCAGTGTGGAACGACAATCGTACCGAGATCACAGTGAAAATCAAAGCTGACGCAAAATGGAATGACGGCACACCGGTTACTGCAAAAGATGTAGCAGCTACCTATCATGCACATGTAGATTACAATTCTTCTACCGGCGCTGAAATGAAGAGCTACATTGCAGATGTTGTTGCACAGGATGACAGTACCGTAGTCTTCAAACTGACAACCGATGACTCCGGCGAAGCAGTTAACCCGGTTCTTGCGGAAAGATATCTTCCAATGCTTTATATCATGCAGGAAAACTATCTGAAGACCGTAGCTGACAGAAACAACAACGATGCTGAAGCAATTAAAATGGATAAGATGGACGATCTGGTAACTTCCGGACCGTACAAAAAATACTTTGACAATGACCAGAACGTAGTTCTGATCCGCGATGATAATTATTGGGGACAGGCAGATTCCATGTGGGGTAAGCTTCCGGTTCCGAAATATATTTCTCACCCGATCTTTAAAGATAACGCAGCAGCTACCACCGCATTCCAGAATGGTGATATTGATGTGGCACAGATATTCATCACAGACCTTCAGAAATTGTGGTTAGAGCAGGATCTTCCGATTTCTACCTATGTTGATGAAGCACCGTATCAGCTGTGTATGACAATGCCTACCCTGTTCTTTAATACAGAAGTAGAAGGACTGGATCAGGTAGCTGTTCGTAAGGCAATCGCTATGGCAGTTGACTACGATCAGGTTATTTCTTCAGCAATGTCCGGACAGTCTCCTACCTTCGCAGATGTTCCGCGTTCTGTCATGAACCCGACCGATGCTGAGCAGGCTATGGTGGATCAGGATGCCTTAAAAGAGTATCAGTGGTCCAATGCCGATGTAGAAGGTGCTAAGAAGCTTCTGGACGATGCCGGAATCGTAGACACCGACGGAGACGGAATCCGTGAGTACAACGGAAAGAACCTTTCCTATAAGGCTGAGTGCCCGACAGGATGGTCTGACTGGAATGCAACCCTTGAAATCGTAGCAGCAGCAGGAAAGAATATTGGTATCAACATTGAGACCTACTTCCCGGAAGCAGCAAACTACAGCACGGATTACAGTACCGGAAACTTCGAAATCACCATGCAGTCCGGCCCTGGTACATCGGTTGCCAACCCGTACATGAGATGCCGTTTCTTCATGAGCTCTGATTACAACGATCTTGAGGTTAACTTCAGTGGTAACTTCGGTCATTATCAGAACGACCGTGTAGATGAAATCCTTGCAGCAATTCCTCATGAGACCGATGATGCAAAACTGAAAGATTACTATACAGAACTTTCCAAGATTATGCTGGAAGATTGCCCGTGTGTACCGCTGATGTACAGACCGCAGGTATTCCACGAAGTAAACGAGTCCGTATGGACCAACTATCCGCAGAAAGACGATGGAACCAATGTTCCTCCGATGGACTGCACCGATGGTTATGGCGTAGCAGCACTGTACAATCTGGAACTGATTGACGGCTGATTTGCCAAACAGAAAGAAAGCACACACTGAATTGTAACAGAGGCGGCCGGAGCCGGGGTGCTCCGGCCGCTTTTACAAAATCAGAAGGAGGGTTCCTCTATGAAAGGAATGAAAAAGTATTATACGCAGAAGATCATGTGGTATCTTTTGACGTTAGTCTTTGCAGTGCTGCTGAACTTCATTCTTCCGCGTCTGATGCCGGGCGATCCGGTTTCAACTATTGCGTCCAAATCGGTAGAAGGTATGACCGATGCGACTGCAATTCAGAAAGTATATGAAGACTATGCAGCGAAATTTGGTATTAACAAACCAATGTATGTCCAGTTTTTTACCTGGGTAAAAAATGCACTTCGCGGTGATTTCGGCATTTCTTTCAGCCAGTATCCGCGTACCGTATCCGATATTATTTCCAGTTCGGTTCTGTGGACCATATGTTTACAGCTTCCGGCCATTATTGTTGGATGGATTCTTGGTAACCTGCTTGGTGCAATTGCAGCTTACATGAAAGGTGTTTTCGACAAGGCAATCCTTCCGGCATTCCTGTTTATCAGTAACGTACCTGCCTTTGGTATGGCAACCGTACTTTTATTTGTTTTCTCACTGAAATTACATATTGCACCTGCAGCAGGCGGCTATGCGAGCAGTATGATTCCGCATATGAGCCTTGCTTTTATGAAATCTGTGCTTTCACATTACCAGTTGCCGTTCTGGTCTATCGTAATCATCACGATCGGCGGCCAGGCTATTGGTATGCGTTCAATGTCAATTTATGAATTGAATGCCGACTATGTAAAATACAGTCGTTTCCTTGGAATCAAGGATCATACGATTGTGAAATATGTGTTCCGTAACGCAATGCTTCCGCAGATCACCGGTCTTGCAATGTCCCTTGGTACCATGATAGGCGGTAACCTGGTAGCTGAGATGGTATTCAGTTATCCGGGACTTGGAACAACGATGCTCTCAGCAGTTACCGGCCAGGATTATCCGCTGCTTTCTGCCTGTACGTTAATCATTACTATCATGGTTCTGCTGGCCAACCTGCTTGTTGAACTTCTGTATGCAGTCATTGACCCACGTGTCAAAGCATCCCAGCAGGATTAGAAAGGAGAATACGCTATGAAAAATACAATCAAACAGATTTTTCATTCAGGAAAATTCGTGACAGGATTTGTAATCTTCTTGGCAATTCTCCTGACTATTATCATCTATCCGCTTGTTGTGGCAAAAGATCCGCTGGCAATGATCGGAAACGGAAACTTTTTCAAACCGGGTACCTATCTTTCGATTCAGGACACCGTAAATTCCGGCAAAACGTATAAGATGAATGTTGATGCAACCGCATCCATCGTTGAAAGCAAACTGACAATGGACAACCGTTCTATGATGGCAGAATGGCTGGAAAAATACGGCGGTGTAGATGCCAGTGAAATCGATGTTACCGATGCAGAAGGTCTGATTGCTCTCTGGGAGGAAAAATATGACCCAAATGCAGAACAGAAAGGCCTTATCGCAGCAAAAAAGAAAAAATATCAGCGTCTTGACAAAGAGATCGACGGTATTTTAGAGGATGTTCCAACCATTATTGCCGAGAAAAATGAAGAGACCGGTGAGCTGGAAGAGGTTCAGAGCATCGACAGCAAGCAGTACATCAATGAAAAAGATGTCATTAACCGTCAGAACTTTGTTCTTGGTACAGATAACTTTGGTCGTGATGTTTTGACTGAGCTGATCTCTGCAACAGGTTCATCCCTGAAAATTGGTCTGGTTGCGGGAATCATTGCAACCGTGATCGGACTGTTCCTCGGACTTCTTGCAGGTTACCTTGGAGGTTTTGTGGACAACCTGATTCTGTTCTTTACCAACTTGTTCACCGTTATCCCATCCTTCGTTCTCTTGATCCTCATCTCCTACAGCGTAGGTGAGTCTCAGAGGGGAATCATGATGGTGGCACTCCTGATCGGAATTACCGCATGGCCGTGGACAACACGTTCCGTACGTTCCCAGGTTATTTCTCTTCGAAACCGTGACCATGTAAACCTTTCCAAACTGTCCGGCCACAGCATGCTGCGGATTGTCCTTACCGACATCCTTCCGTACGTTGCATCCTACGTTGTTATGGCCTTCATTCTCCAGATTTCCTCCGGAATTCTGGCAGAGGCACAGCTTTCTATGATCGGACTTGGACCGGCAACCACAAAGACTGCAACACTTGGTCTTATGATGCAATGGGCAACCCAGTACAATGCACACTTAAACGGTGCATGGTGGGCATATTTCCCGGTCATTCTTGTAATCGCACTTATTTCATTCTCTCTTAACCTGATGAACACCGGTCTTGACCAGGTATTCAACCCGCAGTTAAGAGACTAAGGAGGCAGCTATGGGAAAAGTAATGCTGGAAGTAAACAATCTGAAAACGAAATATGTAACTCGTTTTCATGAAGATGTATACGCCGTAGACGGAGTCTCCCTGAAGATTGAGGAGGGAAAATCCCTCGGTGTAGCAGGTGAGTCCGGCTGTGGTAAATCGACGCTGGCACTGTCCCTGATGGGCTATTATTTCGCACCGCTTCACTACATCAGCGGCGATATTATCGTAGATGGAAGAAAAATTTCCGGAATGAAACCAGACGATGTCCGGAAAAATATTCTGGGCAATGAGATCGCCTACATTCCGCAGGCAGCAATGAATGCTCTGAACCCGACACAGAAAATCATCCGATTTGTAGAAGACGTTATTCATGCGCATGATCCGAAAATGCCGAGAAAGGATATTTATGATCTGGCAAAAGAACGTTTTCAGATCTTAGGCCTGCCGGAGGAGGTACTGCAGAAGCATGCGGTTGAGCTTTCCGGAGGTATGAAACAGAGAACCGTTATCGCAATTTCGACCATTCTTTCTCCGAAGGTACTGATCGCCGATGAGCCATCGTCCGCGCTGGATGTAACTTCCCAGAAAATGGTTATTAAAATGATGCGTGATCTGATGGAAAAAGGATTTATCAAATCCATGATCTTCATCACACACGAGCTGCCGCTTCTTTACAACGTAACCGATGATATTATGGTTATGTATGCTGGACAGATTGTAGAAAAAGGTACCGCAAAAGAAATGGTATTCGATCCGTTGCATCCATATTCCAAAGGTCTGATGGGATCGATCATCGTTCCGGAGGAAGGTGTAAGAGAACAGAAGCTGACTGCAATTCCGGGAACTCCGCCAAACCTGAAGCATCCGCCGGAGGGCTGCCGTTTCGCAGACCGCTGTCCTTATGCACAGCCAACCTGCCGCGGTATGAAACCAGAGGTCATCGAACTGCCGAACGGAAGAGAGTACCGCTGCCTGATGTCTGAGAGAAAGGTTCGGGAGGTGTATGCAAATGCGTGATGGTAAAGAATTAAAACCATGCCTCTCCGGAAGAGGCGTAACGAAAGTGTTTGGCTTTGGCGATGCAAAAACGGTCGCTGTAGACCATGTTGATTTCGATTTTCATGAAGGTGAATTTGTTTCTATCGTAGGAGAATCCGGATCCGGAAAAACAACCCTTTCGAAGATGTTGCTCGGGCTGATCAGCGTAACGGAAGGTGAAATTGATTTCCAGGGTAAACCAAGAGACATCTCGAACGGAAAGAAGAAAAAAGAGTACTGGAAGGGAATTCAGGCGATTTTCCAGGATCCGTTTGCTTCCTACAATATGTTTAAACGTGTAGATTCTGTTCTGCTGGATTGCATTAATATGCGCGGTGACAAGAATCTGCCGAAAGAAGAAAAAGAACGTCTGATGACAGAGGCCTGCAGCTTTGTAAACTTAAAATACGCAGAACTGACAAACAAATATCCATTTGAGCTGTCAGGAGGCCAGATGCAGCGACTGATGATTGCACGTATTTTCCTTCTGAAACCAAAGATTCTGCTTGCCGATGAGCCGACGTCCATGATTGATGCCTGCTCACGTGCAACGATCCTGGATATGCTGCTGAAGCTGCGTGATGAGATCAATATGACGATTATCTTCATTACCCACGATATTGGTCTTGCTTACTATGTATCCGATAATGTTTATATTATGGAGCATGGAAAATTTGTAGAATCGGGACCGGCAGAAGAAGTAATTCTTCACCCGACAGCAGCGTATACCAAACGTCTGATCAGCGATGTTCCGAAGATTTATGAACCGTGGGATCTGACAACAGTATAACAATGGTACGAAAGCTGTTTCCCTAGAACCATGCTTTGCGTCATATATGAGTCTTGCGAAAAGAGAGACGGTACACGGAAAAAAAGTGTACCGTCTTCTCTTTTTGTCAATAATTTTTCTGAAAAAATTGCTTTTTGAAGAGAAAACTGGTAAAATTAGTAAAGTTACAGAACCGAAAAGAAAACTGGGGGATGAAAAATGGGAAACTGGTTTCGCGGACTGAAACTGAACCAAAAATTTACCGTAACAACGTTGATCTTTATTTTTATTCCACTTTTTGGCATGATGTGCTTTGGGTTTAGGAGTATCAAAAAGAATGCCATAGATCATGGGGTAAATGAAGCAGTAACGGCAACAGATCTTACCTGTGCGGAGGTGAATGCAAAAGCGAATGCCTGCTCAATGGTTGTAGATACGCTGCAGGAGTATGAACCACTGGAAAAATATCTTCTTCATCTCAGGAGGGGAGAGGAGATCTCTGAGAGCTATTATCAGCAATTTCGGAACAACAGCATCAGCATAATCGATAAAATGCAGGAGGCAATGCCGGATCTGTACCAGATCCATATTTTTGCCATGGCAGATGGTTTTCTGGAGCAGCAGCCGATCCTGTATCAGAAGGAAAAGATGAAAAACTGTTCCTGGTACCGAAGCTATCAGGGCGGTGGACAGTGGTTTTTTGACATACAGGAAAAAAATATTATCTCCGGTACAAAAAAAGAAGGTTCCCATTTGATGACTTATGTACGGGAACTGCGGGATCAAAGCGGAGGAAGGCTTGGCGTGATCGAGGTATCCATGCGTATGGCAGACATATTTCCCGAAATTTATCGATCCGGTGACAGCAGCTGGGCCTGCTTTGTTGATGAAAATTGGAATTTATATGATTGCGGGAAGACAGCGGCAGCCTGCAAATGGCAGTCCTATCGGGGGTTGATTCTGTTCCGGGCAGGAATCCGTGACAGAAAAGAGAGTCAGCAGAGTGCGGTGATTGACCGGAAAAACGTTGCAATTGTGCTTCGGAAAGTCGATAAACTCAATGGAATGTTTGTAACACTGACCAATTTGGATGATGCAACCGGAAACATGATCAAACAGCAGCAGAGAATGCTGCTTGAATTTGCCGGCTTCGGGCTGCTTCTTATTGTGGTGGTCAATCTGATTGTGCGTGGCCTGCTGAAGGAGTTTTATGACGTCCTGTGCGAGATGCGTCAGATTGACAATGGAACAACAAAGATAAAGGTTTGTTACAGCGCAGAAGAGATGCGGGAAATGAGCTATGGTATCAACGGAATGCTGGAGAGAATTCAGAAACAGAACGAGGAAAGCATCAAAAGGGAGGCAGCGCTGAAAGATACGGCAATCCGGGCAATGCAGAACCAGATTAACGCTCATTTTATTTATAATGTTCTGGAATCCATCAAGATGATGGCTGAGATTGATGAAGAATATACGATTTCCGATGCAGTGACAGCACTTGGTGAAATGCTGCACTACAATATGCGCTGGAATAAATTCCTGGTAACCGTTCAGGATGAGATGAATTATATTCAGAACTATGTGGAACTGATGAATCTGCGGTATGATTTCACAATAACACTGTCCGTTCAGATGCCGGAAAATTTGTATCGGCAGGATATCCCCAAGATGTCTCTTCAGCCGATTGTGGAAAATGCAATCACACATGGAATTGAGGAGCTGGATGCAGACGCCGTCATTGAAATCAAAGGAATAGAGCATGAAAAGAGCTTTGAGATTGAAATCACAGATTCCGGAACAGGCATGTCAGAAAAGCAGCTTGCAATTCTGAGACGTAAACTAAGGATGCGCCTGAATTCAGATACACAGCCGAAACATGGAATCGGGCTTCGGAATGTACAGGACAGAATCCACATTCAATTTGGAACAGAGTATGGGCTGTCGGTCTATACAAAAGAGCATTGCTATACGAAGGTGAGTATTCATCTTCCCATCACGAGGGGGAAATATTCTCTGATGGATCAAGAGGGTGACGAGAAAGAGGAAGAAAAAGAAAATGAATACACTGCTGGTTGTAGAAGATGAAAAATTAATTCGACAGGGAATCGTGGCGATGATCCGGCGAAGCAGCGTGCCGGTGGAGGAGATTCTGGAGTGTCGAAACGGAGAAGAGGCATTGGAGATTTTGAGAAAACAGAGGGTGGACGTCATGTTCACTGATATCCGTATGCCCAAAATGGATGGTCTGACACTGGTCAACAAAATGGAGGAGTTATCACAGAAACCTGTTGTTATTGTTTTAAGCGGCTATGATGAATTTTCCTATGCGGTTGAAATGATGAAACATGGAGTTCGGGACTATATTTTAAAACCGATCAAGCGGGAGACGATAGAACAGCTTCTGGAAAATCTGGAACGAGAGCTTTCAGAGACCCGGGAAACGGAAGAAGAGGAAGAACGGTGCTTTTTAAATCAGCTCCGTTATCTGATGATGAATGCAGAAATGGCCGAAGAAAAAGAATGGATGGATATGGAAAGCAGGATCCGGCGATACATCGGAAACGACAGCTTCCGGATCCTGCTGACCAGCAAGGCAAATGGGGAACGGTTTTCGAAATGCAGCGGAATTCTGCTGGAAGGCGTAGAAGGAGGAGTTCTGTATCTTCTGCCGGAACCGGAGGCAGAGCGGATCATGAAAGAAAAAGATGAGAGATTTTGTCTCGGAGTGGGAAAAGAACATCGTTCTGTGATGGAAATTCCAGAGGCATACCAAGAAGCACTGCTGGCCCGGGAAATGGCATTTATACAGAAAAATCCTGTGGAAGAATATCAGAAAAAATGTTTTGAGGAAAAGCCGGAGCTGGCACAGTTTCAGGAAAAATTTATTCTGCAGGTGCCAACGGACCGGGCAGATACTGTGCTGCGAAAAATGCGGAACTGGTATTTTGAGGCGGCGCATCAGAGGGTCTCCCCCTATCAGCTTCTGACAGTGACGGAAGCAATCTGCAAAGAACTGGATCTTTTTTACCGCGTGCCGGAAAAACAGGAAAAATGTCCGCGTCCTCTGCAGTACCGTGATGCAGATCTGTTTCTGGATGCGTTTGAAGAATGGATACACGTTTACAGGGAAAGCCTGAAAAGTCAGACGGCCGGAAAAGAAAAAATGGAAGAGGCAATTTCATATATTCGGGAAAATTATGCAAAAGATCTGAATATGGCGATGGTATCTAACCATATTTGCATGAATTATTCGCTGTTTTCAGCAGCGTTTAAAGAACATACCGGTGTGAATTTTGTGAACTATCTGAAGGAGATCCGCATTGCGGAGGCAAAGCGTCTGCTGATTCAAACAGAAGATAAAATTACGGAAATCGCCAAACAGGTTGGATTTGAAAATGATAAGCATTTCATGAAATCATTTAAAACGGCATGCGGCGTATCACCGTCTGAGTTCCGAAAAGATTACAAAATGGTTTCCAACGGAAAGGGAGGACAGGATGAGTAAAGAAAAAGAAATCGGAAAAGAGAAGGGAAGAATCCGCCAGCTGGCGCGGTATTACATTCCATATAAGGGATTGTTTTTTACCGACATGTTTTTTGCAATGCTTGGAGCAGCCATTACACTGGTGATTCCACTGATTGTACGGTATATTACGAGTACGGTTGTGGAAAAGCCGCTGGAGCAGGCAACGGGTGAGATTATCCGCCTCGGTATTCTGATGATTGCTATGGTTCTGGTTGAAATGTACTGTAACTTTTATATTGCCTATTACGGCCATGTGATGGGGGCGCGGATTGAGCATGATATGCGGAACGAGATCTTCGGCCATTATCAGAAGCTTTCGTTTGCTTTTTTCGATAACCAGAAGGTCGGCCATCTGTTGTCGCGCATCACAAGCGATCTGTTCGATATCAGCGAGCTTTTACATCATGGGCCGGAGGATATTGTCATTTCGTTTATCAAACTGATCGGCGCGATGATTATTCTGTTTGTGGTAAATCCGATGCTGGCATGTGTGCCGCTTGTGGTTATTGTGGTGATGCTGCTGTTTGCGTTAGTGATGAACAGCCGCATGAAGAGTGCATTCAAGGAAAACCGCCGTAGAATTGCGGATATCAACAGCCAGATTGAGGACAGCCTTTCGGGGATCCGTGTTGTCAAATCGTTTGGAAATGAAACAGAAGAGATGCGTAAGTTCAATGCGGGAAATGACCGTTTTGTCGATTCGAAGAAGGTCAGCTACCGCTATATGGGAATTTACAATTCGGGAATGGGAGCCTTTTCGACGCTGATTACCGTTATTTCGCTGATTGTCGGCGCATTGCTGATGACAGGTGGTAAGCTTGGGGCGGCGGATCTGGTTACATTTCTTCTGTATATTAACAACTGTACAGATCCGGTGAAAAAGCTGGTGAACTTTACGGAACAGTTCCAGAATGGTTATTCCGGTTATGAACGTTTCCTGGAAATTATGAGCATCGCACCGGACATCCAGGACAAGCAGGATGCGTTGCCACTGAAGAATGTGCAGGGTGAAGTAACCTTTGAAAACGTTTCGTTTCATTATGAGGAGTCGAAGGAAAATGTGTTAAGCAATGTGAATCTGCATGTCCCGGCAGGAGACTATGTAGCGCTGGTGGGAAGCTCTGGCGCCGGAAAGACGACGCTCTGTTCTCTGATTCCGCGTTTTTACGATGTGACAGAAGGAAGGATTCTACTGGATGGAAAGGATATCCGCGATGTGAAATTGAAGGATCTGCGCGATGAAATCGGTATTGTGCAGCAGGATGTGTACCTGTTTGCGGGAACGATCATCGACAACATCCGCTATGGCAGACCGGATGCGACCGACGAGGAGGTCATCCGCGCAGCGAAAGCGGCCAATGCACATGAATTTATCATGGAGCTGGCAGACGGCTACGACACCGATATCGGCCAGCGCGGCGTAAAACTTTCCGGTGGCCAGAAACAACGGCTTTCCATCGCCCGCGTATTCCTCAAAAACCCGCCGATCCTGATTTTCGACGAGGCAACCTCAGCGCTCGACAACGAAAGCGAAAAAGTCGTCCAGAAATCTTTGGAACTTCTGGCGAAAGACAGGACAACCTTCGTGATTGCGCACCGGCTGTCCACAATCCGGAATGCAAAGCGGATTCTGGTGCTGACGGAGAATGGAATTGCGGAGGAAGGCACACATAAGGAACTGCTCGCGAAAGGCGGGATTTATGCGCATTTGTATGAGATGCAGTTTTGATGAAAATTTCATTAGTATGACAGAAAGGCAGCGGAAGAGAAACCGCTGCCTTTTTTGACACTTTCTTATTTTCTTCATACTCTATAAAGAACAGAAAATGAAAGAGGAACATGGTATGGATTCATCCCGTATGAATCGCGGCTGCTGCGGTGCGAACAATATGCAGAACCGCCGCGCCGCTTCAAACAATATGGAACTGAAGATGGAACCAAGGAATTTCCCGCGGAAAATGCAGCATGTAGATCATATGATACCTGCAATGGCGTACGTTCCGATGCAGCGGTTTGAACAGATCTATGATCTTTCCGCTGCATTAAAAAATGGAACCTTATTCCCGGAACTCTGTAAACCATTCTGTGGAAAGGGAGGAGGACAGTGCCTATGATGCCGCAGATGCCATCCCGCGAAAAGCTGCTCGCCTGGATTGATCAGGTCAGCTTTGCTGTTGTTGAAATGAACCTTTACCTCGACACCCACCCGGAGGATGAAGATGCACTTGCCTTTTTCCGGGAAAAAGTGGAGCTTCGAAAAGAAGCACTGAAACAGTACGCCGAACAGTACGACCCGCTCACGATCGATACCGCCAACGACCGCATGAGCCGTTCTTTCGAATGGGTTATGCAGCCATGGCCGTGGGAAGTCAACCGGAAAGGAGGGTGCTGACGGATGTGGAATTATGAAAAACGCCTCGAGTATCCTGTAAACATCACGACACCAAACCCTAAAATCGCCCAAATTATCATGAGTCAGTACGGTGGACCGGAGTTCCATACCAGATGATAAGGGAAAAAACCAGTGTTTATGCGGGTTTGCGGACTTTCGGAACAAAAATCAGGAAACGAAAAAGTCGAAATACATGGTCCCGGAAGCTTTTTCATAGACGATACGATCCACGATGGAGCGGAGCAGAAGTCCTTTTTTCTCGGCTGGTTCCTCTGGATTTTTCAGAATATCATTGATGTTTTTTATCTCTTTCCGGAAATCTTCTTTTGAGATTGTTTCCGGCGGGGCGGCGGGCGTAAGCACGCGGTCCAGTTCTTCCTGCAGGCTCTGCCGTTCTTCGGCGAGCCTTTTTTTGTTGGCACCGTATTCTTCCAGCGTATCAATCCCATTTTCATAAGCCATCTTCACGCGGGCTTCGCGGACAGCCAGATGGTCAAGAGCCTGTTGCAGTCGCTGGATGGTTTCATCGTCTTTTTGCTCCTGCTTTCGGTCCCGGACGCTGAAAGAGAAGTCCGCGCCGGCAAGGATATCATCGAAGTAACGGTAGACGGTTCGCTCAGCCTTGGCAACCGTGATTGAGTTGGAACCCTTGTGGAAGCCTTTTGCGTATTTCCAGCATTGAAAGTACGGACAAGATGTGTTTCCGGCTGTTACCGTCATCGTAGCGCCGCAAATTGGACACTTTAAGAGACCGGAGAGCCAGTGGCGGCAGGTTGATGGGTTGCGGCTCTTAGGAGAGCGTCTGCGGGCATCCATGCGCTTGATACGATCCTGATAGCGTGCCGGATCCAGCCGCGTCTCGTGTGTGCCATCGAAAGAGATCCCATTCCAGACCACAGTACCAGCGTAGAAAGGATTACGCAGTACACGTTCGATCGAGCGGCGCTCCATGAGATTTCCGCGTCTGGTGCGGTATCCGAGGTCATTGCATCTGCGGGCAATTGCTGTCGGGTCAAGATGCTCAAAGTCGTACTGATCCATGATGTATTTGACAATCTGGTATTCCGCTTCATCGATCACAAACGGTTTGCCGTCGCCTGCCGCCTGGTATCCAAGACATGGCGTTGTCTGGTAGCCGTGCTGCAGAGCCTTTTCCTTCATGCCGCGCAGGACTTCACCGGATAGACGGATCGAGTAGTATTCGTCCATCCACTCGATAATACGCTCGATCAGCGTACCGAACGGACCGTCGATCAGTGGCTCTGAGATACTGATCACATCTACATTGCTCTTTTTCAGCAGTGATTTGTAGACGATGGATTCTTCCTGATTACGGGCAAACCGGCTGTATTTCCAGACCAGGATCACGTCGATCGGGTGGGAGTCCTGCTTCGCAAGGGCGATCATCTCCTGAAACTTCGGCCGCCGGTCCGCACGCCGGCCGGAGACGGATTCCTCGAAGATGAACTCTTTTGCGATGACAATCCCGTTCTTCTTCGCGTAGTCCAGGAGCAGACGCTGCTGCGCATCCGGAGAGAGTTCGGTCTGATCCGCGGTGCTGACGCGGATGTAGAGAGCACCATTTTTTAGTGCTGACATAATATCACCTTCTTTAAATTTTCAATTTTGGGTATGAAAAAAACGCCAAAACAAACGTTCTGATTGTTTGGCGCCTCCGAAGATGATACAATATGTTTTGCTGAACAGGTATCATTCTTCGGAATGTTACTGAGCCGTCCTGGTGTTGGGGAATACTGGGACGGTTTTTATTATTTATTTAGATTTTAGCTGTAAAAATTCGTCCGCATTTGTTACAGTGAAATTTTTGTTTCTTCGCAGACTTGGTATTAACAAGTGTAAATGGATGTAATGGATTCAGGTTGACACTTGTTCTTGTTTTTTCTCCAATCTGTGTAACATCTGTGCTTCCACAGAGCAGTCCTGGGCATTTGATTTTCTTTGCCATAATGATTCCTCCTTTTTTCCTTTGAAAATTATTTAGTTAGGGTAAAACACCCCATATATATACGTGTGAAATATTAAAAAATTACACTTTTAAGTTTAAACGGCAAGCAACGTCTGCCACTGCTGATTCTACTTCTCCTGGAGCATATGCAGCAACATTAAGTAAAATTTTCGGCTCCATAATTCCATCTGCATTTTGCTCGTATCTAATTTCTTCAACAGAAAAACTGAATTGCAGGCATTGAGCAGATAAATTTAAAAACACTGGAACAAAGTCTTGTTGACAAATTCCCAGAAGCTGATGATCAAGATTAAAAATCTGAATGACCTGGCGTTCAGAGCTGAATGAAAATAAAAGTGGATCACAGCAGTCAAGCTTTTGAACAGCATCTTGCTGAACTCCGATACAGGGTTCTAATTCTTTAAAAAAAGATTTCATTTTGATGCTCCATAAAATAGTTGGAATAATTTTTTTGATTCTGCAGATACTGTCTGCATGAAGATATTAATAGCAGACATCATCTTTAAAAAAAATCTATCTCTCCGGCAGGTATCAATTCTGACCGGAATCCCGAAGTCCACGCTCAATGATCTGTGCAATGGAAGCATACCGCGATTGGATACATTGGAGCAGATCGCTAAGGGCTTGCAAGTGCGGATGCACGATTTATATGACAGCCCTTATAAGTGATTTTCAAAAAGTGTCCGAGATTTCGGACGATTTCCAAAATTTACTAATTTTCACCCTTTTGATCCGTAATATTAATATAGAGAACAATTTGTTCGAGAAAAATATTGAAACAGAACAGGTGTTCGTATATAATAAGACTAGATCGGAGGGTGTACATATGGACTACAAAGGAAAGATTATCAAAATGCTTCAGAAGATAAACGATGAAAAAACACTCGCGTTTATCTACAAAATCATCTGTAATCTATTGGACTAGGTTTGGCCTAGTCCTTTTTCTTTAATCCATTTTCCAATTCTTTAGCAATTTTCTCAAGAACGGCCCATTCATTTTCATCTAATTTAGACAATGCCAAAATCAAACGGGATTTGAAAGATGATTCTTCTCCTTTAAAAAGGTCTGTGGTCATTTTAGCGAGTTCATCACTTCGCGTCATAGGAAGAAACATTTCGCCGTTTCCAGTTCTGAGCCAATCTTCATTGACGTTAAATTCACGGCATATGGAAGTAATTACTGCATCAAGGGGAGTCCTTATGCCGGCTTCGTATCCAGCGACAGAAGCTTGCTTGACACCTATCCGCTCTCCAAAATCAGTTTGATTAAGTTTAAGCTCTTTTCTTAATAATTTGATTCTGTCTTTCATTTATTGTGTTTCACCTTCTTTCTGAAATGGATTATAGCACAAAAAATATAACGTTGCAATAATTTTCGGTAAAAAAAGCTTGACTAAAATACTGCGATGTTATAATATTATATTGCAACGAAATAAAAACGAAAGGAGGAAACAATCATGTCAGAAAAAGAGAAAAAAACAATGGAAGAGATTTCCAAAGCAGTATCAGGGATGACCGAAGCTGAAAAAAACCGATTCCTTGGAATTGCTGAAGGAATGAGCATCATGAAAGACATGAGCGAGAAGCAGAGAGAAAACAAGCAGTTAAAGGAAGAGGCGGTATGAAAAAGTTCAAAAATATCGAAGCTGAGAGAGTACGAAACGGATACTCAAAAGAACAACTTGCTCAGTTAATAGGAGTTACTACTAAAACCTATTATAACTGGATAAGTGGGGCATATCCAATTCCGAGTAATGCGCTTATTAAAATGGCAGATATGTTTGATGTGACAACGGACTATTTGCTAGGAAGGGAAAGGAGATGAGAAAAATAGATAAAGAAAAAGAGATCAAAGACTTGCGTGATCAAATCAAAAAATTAAAGCATTCGATAATAATCGCGCAAGTCATGACGGCTGTTTTGTCGGTTATTCTGTCAACCCAGTATTTCCTTGCGAAAGTTTGCTATCAGGAAGCTGTACAGATGTATCGTGAGATTCTGAATCTTGTTTTTCAAGCCACTCTTTAAAAGTCATAATAAAGTCTTGCTGTGAAGAATGACTGGCATCCACGGTGTTAAGAATTTGATGCAAAACTTTGTTGCTGTCTTCGGCGCTGGTGTCTTTCTGCAATGGAAGCAGTGCAAGAATAATAGAAAAAAGAAACGAGAGGATAGCAATAAAAGTGTCTGTTTTTATTCGAATTCTGCAATTGCCGATGGGGATAGCAATAGATTCAGGAAAATTATATTCCCGAACAGAATCTTTCGAAATGGTTACATAATCATCTGATGCATAGTCTGTTTCTATAGTCTTATGTTGAATCAGGTTTACCAGTTGTGGTGTACATACAGAGGTAAAATGATTGACATCGAGCTTGACAGAAGCGTCCTTAGGCAAAATATTACTCATACAAAAATTGAGAGACTCAAAAAATTGAGGAGGAATTTGAACATCCTGACGAACGTTTTTCAAAGCTGGTATCAGGGCTTTGGTATACGCATCAGAAATATTTTTTATTGCATCCTCTTGGATAAGTTGGAATGACTCCAAGAGAGGATTCATGAGATCAACGATCTGTTGAATACTTTCTAAAAAGGAATCAGGTATGTAAAAGTCTTGATTTGACATGTAACAAGCCTCCTTTTTGGATAATGAAAAGATGTAAATATTTTATCACTACAAGAAAAATATTACAACAGACAATGAAGTAAAACACTATAAATAAGGAGGAGAAATGAACGAAGTAAAAATTTTCAATTCAAAAGAGTTCGGCGATGTCCGAACAGTAACTATTAATGGTGAACCATGGTTCGTGGGAAAAGACGTAGCTGAGATTCTCGGATACAGCAACACCCGTAAGGCATTGGCTGATCATGTGGATGGTGAGGACAAATTGGATGGGGTAACGATTCGTGACTCCATCGGAAGAGAACAGAGTCCGGTGTTCATCAATGAGTCCGGCCTATACGCTCTGATCTTTGGGAGCAAGCTGGAAAGCGCCCAGCGGTTTAAGCACTGGGTGACATCCGAGGTTCTTCCAGCCATCCGGAAAACAGGTAGCTATCAGGCTCCGCAGGGAAAGGAACTGCTTGCGCTGGCAGTGCTGGAAGCGCAGAAGACCATTGAGGAGCAGAATAAGGCCATCGAGCAGATGAAGCCGAAGGTGATTTTTGCCAACGCGGTAGAAACAAGCCACACGTCGATTCTGATCGGCGACCTGGCGAAGCTCTTAAAACAGAACGGCGTTGAAACCGGTCAGAAACGTCTCTTTGATTGGATGAGAGAAAAAGGCTATCTGATCAAAAGAAAGGGATCTGATTGGAACATGCCGACCCAGAAAGCCATGAACATGAAGCTTTTTGAGGTAAAAGAGTCTACGGTCAACAACCCGGACGGATCTGTAAGGATCAACCGCACGACCAAAGTGACGGGGAGAGGACAGACTTATTTCGTAAACAAATTTTTAGATTCTCGAGACAATCGCGATCGCGATCCCGAAGATGTCCGAATTTGATAAGGGCTGGAAGAGTTCGCTTATGTCAAATCTGAGAAGGGAGGATGATCATGGAAATACGGTTGATTCTTGGAATGGTAGGGGTTGCACTTTTGATTTTGTCGATAATTCTCTGTGCGGTGTTGGATTGCAGAAACCCAGCGTGGAAAATCGTTCAACTCATTGGAGAAATTCTGGCTGCAGTCTGGTGGCTTCCAGAGCTTTTAAAATTCTTTTGTCAATAAAAGAATACATTTTTCGTAAAGCTTGTCGGTCTCTTTGGTAACTTCATGATTAAGAACTTCATTAGCCAGCACAAAAAGGGAACGGCGAACAGAACGATGATGGCAAAGTGCAATTAATTTCAAGGTTTCTTTGTAAAAACTCAAAGCATAGCCGCGTCCATATTCTCCATATTGACATCGAGAATAGGCATCAGAAAAACGTTCGCATAAATTGAGACGTTCTTTGAGTGTATTGTTGAGTTTGGCAATTTGATATTCCTTTATAGAATGAATGAGAGCTGTAATTGTAGGCGCAATAATGGCAGCTAACGCAGTAATTATTGAAGCAATAAAAGTGTAATCAATATTTTTCATTAGTAAAGTTCTCCTTTCTTGGGGGTGGCAGTGCCCTGTATAACCAGAATAGGAGTGGAACAGTAAAAAGTCAATGAAAAAAGTCCCACAGGAAGGACCAGTTCCCGCGGGACGCATAGCAAAAAACAAATTTGCAACTACATAATAGCTCAAAAATGGTTACGAATCAATAGAAAATCATTACGGAGCCGGGTTGCATACGATAAGGAGATAAGGAAGAGGTGGTGCCTTATGAAAGAAATCATGGTTGTTACTCGGATCACAATCGGAGGACAGCAGTATACAGCAGAGGAACTCGGAGAAGAGAAAGCAAAAGAAATCGTCCGCCAGCGTGTGGAAGCCGCGGTGGAGTCGATGGGGTATGAAAGGACGCAGAAATGAAGAGATCAGATAAAGCGGCGCTGGCGGTCGGCGCGGTTGGTACATGGATCTACATCGGCGGCGTGGATTCGGATCTGTGGGGCCGCGCCGCCCTGGGAGCAGGAATGTTTCTTCTTGCGCTCGCTGGTAAGAAGATCGGCGATTACGTCGATACATGCCGCGAGGAGCAGGAAGAGCGGGAAGAAGAGCGCCGGGACGCAGTGTTTGCGGCGTGGATCCGGAGCGGATCACTGAAATAAACTATCAAAATACGAAAGTGAGGAAAAGAAAGATGATTAAATCTAAAGAAGGTATCGTTGAGGTTGAAGGAAGCAAAGAGGTTGTTCTTGCTGACTTTCTGACTCTGGTTATGGGAACCTATAAATCGTTGAAAGAAAAGATGCCGGAAGAAATGGCCGCTCAAAACTTGATTAAGTATACCCAGAAAGGCATCAAGTTTCAGCGAGAAGAGGATGCTGGAAAGGAATTGAGCAAAATTCTCGCGGATGATCTGATGGAGACCTTCGGAAGAATCTTCGAGGCAATGGAAAGAGAGGAGTTATAAAATGTCGGAAATGATGATGATCTCTGTTCCTTTGGATGACTACGAGGAAAAGGCAAAAGACCAGAGAACACTGAAAATTATGCGCGATATGCTGGTAAAAAAAGGCATGATCTACACGGAGACACTGCATACGTTGCTGGGTGTTGCTGAAAAAGCAGAAGAAAAGACGGAGGATGCAAAAGATGGAAGAACTGCAGATTAAGATCAGTCAGGAACCGGCGGTGATCCGGTGCAACTTTGAGGATGTGAAAGCACAGTTGTCTGCAAAGATGGCGGAGTACCAGGGCGCGGTATTCACGGAGGAGTCCAAGAGCGTCGCCAAGGCGGAGCTTGCGTCTCTCCGGAAGACCAGAGACGAGGTGGAGAAGCGCCGGAAAGAGGTCAAGGCGCAGTGCCTGGTACCGTACAATGACTTCGAGGAGAAGGTGAAAGAGCTGCTGGAAATCATCGACGAGCCGATCTGCCTGATCGACAGCCAGCTGAAAGAGATGGAAGCAGAGCGCATCCGAAAACGTCATGCAGATGTTGAGGCGATGTATGCAGATTGCACCGATGAGTGGGCGGAGTACCTGCCGCTCAAAGAGATCTACGTGAAAAAGTGGGATAACGCAACCACCAGCCTGAAGCAGATCGAAAAAGAGCTTCTGGCAATGATTGAAAAGGTTGCTTCTGAGGTGGCAATCATCCGCAATACGCAGTCGGATGTCGTGGAAGATGCGCTGCAGATCTATCAGAAGAACCGTGACCTGGGTGCCGCCCTTACCAGGATCAATACATACGATGATAACAAAAAGCGGGCACTGGAAGCAGAACGCATCCGCCGCCAGCAGGAAGAGGAGCAGCGCCGCCAGGCTGAGATCGAGAGAGCACGGGAAGAGGAACGCAGAAAGCTCGAAGAAATCGCCAAGGCCAGAGAGGAAGAACGGAAAAAGGCGGAAGAAGCGCTGAAAGCGGCGGCAGTGGCAGCACCAGAGCCGGAAGTACCGTTTTCACTCGATGATTCAGAGGACGGCGATGATCTTCCGTTCCCACAGCCGCAGACGGTTACGATGTGGTACAAGGTTATTGCTACACCGGAAGAGCTGGAGCAGACGGAGATGGCATTGAGCAGCCTCGGCATCTATTTCGAAAGGAGACAGGCATAATGGCAGAAACAGAGAAAAAGGAATATCCGATGATTTATCGCTCGATTGCCGGTGTGATTGCGGATGTTGGCGCGGTTGGAAAAGATAAGATGAATAAACAGCAGGGATTTAAGTTCCGCAGCATCGATGATGTGTATAATGCCCTGCATCCGGCGCTGGCGAAAAATAAGGTGGTCATCGTGCCGGATATTCTGGAACGGGAGGTAGAGAAACTGCAGACGGCAAAAGGAACGCTGATGCATCATGTTACCTGCACAATCAAGTTTACGTTCTATGCAGAGGACGGATCTTCCATTGACTCTACACTCGTGGGAGAAGCATTGGATACAGGGGACAAGGCTACCAACAAGGCCATGGCGATTGCATACAAATATGCGTGCTTCCAGGTATTCTGCATCCCAACGTCTGATATGGCAGATCCGGATGCGGAGACGGTAAATGGTCTGCAGATAGCCGGAAACCCGCCGCAGACCCAGCAGACAGAGAATACACCAGCGGCTGATATGCGAATCAGCAGAATCAACGGTGAGATGCTGCGGAGACTGCAAGGAGAGTTGGCAAGAACCGGCGTGCAGGAGGTGCAGATCAACAATACATTCAAGGTCGGAAAAATCAGTGATCTGACCGTGGAGCAGTACAACAAAGCGATGCGCCGCCTGCAGAAAACACCGAACCGGCAGAGTGCTCCGAGAAATATCCCACCGCAGGAAGAAAACCTTCCGGGGCAGATGGATATCACGGATTATCCTTACGCGGTGCCAGGTATGTAACAGGCGTTTTAAACGCCACGTAATAGTATCTTAAGAAAAAGGTACCCGCGCGGCCGGAAAATGGCTGTGCGGGGCAAATAGAGAGGATAGAGCATGAATAAAGTAATTTTGATGGGCCGGCTGTGCGCGGATCCGGAAGTAAGATACAGCCAGAACGAGAATCAGACCGCCGTTGCACGGTACCGTCTGGCGGTGGATCGGAGATTTAAGAGAGAAGGTGACCAGACCGCGGATTTTATTCCATGCGTTGCATTCGGTAAGGCGGCGCAGTTTGCGGAGTATTACCTGCATCGCGGCACGAAGATTATCATCACCGGCCGGATCCAGACCGGCAGCTATACCAATAAGGATGGCCAGAAAATCTATACGACAGACGTAGTTGTAGAAGATCAGGAATTTGCAGAGAGCAAGGGCGCAAGTTCTGGAAATGGCGGAACAGCACCGCAGGCGGCAGACCCGGATGGCTTTATAAGCCTCCCGGATGGCATCGACGAAGAACTTCCATTCAACTAGAGAGAAGGTGCGAAATGGCGTGGAAAAGATATGCCGGAAATAAATACGGCAGCCGAAAAGTGGAAGTGAATGGCATCGTGTTTGACTCGAAGCGGGAGGCGGCGCGGTACCAGGAGCTTCTGCTCCTCGAAAAAGCAGGAGAAATAAAGGATATCCGGCGGCAGGTCAAATATGTGCTGATTCCGGCACAGTACGAGCATCCGGAAAGCACAACCAAGAAAGGGCGCGGAAGATGCGTTGAGCGGGAATGTGCCTACATAGCGGATTTTGTATACAAGACGATTCTGCCGGACGGGGATACCCTTACGATCGTAGAAGACACCAAGGGATTCCGGACGAAAGATTATATCATCAAACGGAAGCTGATGCTTTCCGTGTATGGAATACGAATCAGGGAGATTTAGGGAGGAGAGTAACATGGCGGATATCAAATGGATTAAGATCACGACAGATATCTTCGACGATGAGAAGATTCTGTTGATTGAGAGCCTGCCGGAGGCGGACTCGATTATTGTGATCTGGTTTAAGCTCCTGTGCCTTGCCGGGAAGATGAATAACAGCGGTGTGTTCCTGCTGAGTGATAAAATCGCCTACACGGACAAAATGCTGGCAACCATCTTCCGGCGGAAGGAGTCTACGGTGCAGCTAGCACTTAAGACCTTCGAGCAGTTTGGCATGATTGAGATTCTGGACGGTGTGATTACCATCCCGAATTGGGGAAAGCATCAGAACCTGGAACAGCTGGAGGCCCGGAAGAAGTACCAGAGAGAATACCAGCGGGACTACCGCAGAAAACAGAAGCTTCTGCTGACTGGTGAGCAGGAAGAAAATACAGAGGAAAGTTCATGTGAAGATTCACGTAAACATTTACATAAATATTTACATGAATCCAACGTTAACAGCCTAGATAAAGAGAAAGATAAAGAAGAAGATAAAGATAAGAATAAAGAGAGTAAAGAGAAAGTAACCTGCCAGCAGGTTGTGGACCTCTTCCATTCCATCTGTGTATCTTATCCTGTTGTGAGAACTTTATCCGAAAGCCGGAAAAAAGCCATTCGGGCACGGTTGCGGGTATACAGTCTTGAGGATTTTAAGTCCTTGTTTGAAAAAGCGGAGGCATCCTCGTTCTTGAAGGGCTCGAACGACCGGAACTGGTCCGCAACTTTTGACTGGCTGCTGAAAGAATCCAACATGGTCAAAGTCCTGGAAGGAAACTATGACAACAAAACGCGCAGTCCGGCAGGAGTTGGAACGACGGGGGCCAATAAATTTAATAATTTCCCACAGAGACAGTATGATTACGGCACGTTGGAGGAAATGTTGCTGGCAAAAGAGTGAAAGGAGGAAGAAATGGGAGAAATCATTGGAATTGTAGTATTTTGCTTCTTGATGATCGGAGCTGCGGCATGGCTGCTGAACCGGCCGGAACGTGAAAAGGATCCGAGGGAAGATCAGGAGCAGATGGAATACTTGGAAGCATGGAAGAAAAAACATGAAAGGACGGACAAAGAAAAATGATACCGAGAAAATTTACTGGAGAAATGCTGAAAGGAAGAAAAGCAACGCTGGAACGCGATATAAGAAATGTGGCAGGCGTAGCGATAGGGAAAGGGGCGACAGTTACAATCACGGAGGTTGTGCGCGGAAAAGGGCTGACAATTAAAACGGAGAAATGCCCACATTGCGGACAATATTCATACATCACAAGAGTACAGAGAGAGGATTTAACACTGCTACCAAATGTATAGTAGTATTTTGTGCGCTGGTAATCGGAGCAGCAGCGTGGCTGCTGAACCGGCCGGAACATCCGAAGGACCCGCGGGAAGATCAGGAGCAGATGGAATATCTGATAGAGTGGAATAAAAGACACGGGAAGGGAACAAATGAAAAATAAAGAAAAATATCAGAAAGAAATTGTTGAAATCGCGTGCGAAGGAAGAAAATTCGCGGTCCACATCAATGGAAATCTGTACCCATGCGTTAAGATTGCTTGCACAAACTGCAAATTTTGCAGCAACTCGGTGTGCGAAGAAAATAGAAAAAATTGGGCAGAAACAGAAGCAGAACCGGAATTGACCGAACAAGAGAAAAAGACACTGCGGATGCTTGATCCAAAGTGGAAATATATTGCTCGTGACAAGCGCGGAAGGTTATGTATTTATAAATACAAACCAGAAAGAGAAGATACATACTGGGACGACGGAGAAGAGTGGGCGCATATAGAAAGCTTGTTTGCAGAATGCGATTTTGCCGCGATCAAATGGGAAGACAAAGAGCCTTGGGAAATCGCAAAACTGATCGCGGATCGACGATTGAAATGTGAGAAATGAGCATGAATGGAGAGGTGATGCCGATGGAGCAGACCAAAGGAGAAAACGAGAAGAAAAAGGAGTATTTGAAAAGGTACCACGCAGCGGTGCTGGCGGAGAAAGAAATCCAGGAGGAAATTGACCAGCTGCGAATGGATAAGATGTTTCCGGGCATGATCCAGGACGGAATGCCGCACGGGAGCAGCTGTGGAGATTTATCGGCGTACGCGGCGCAGCTCGATGAATTATTGGTAGAACTGAAAGATCAGATGGAGAAGAGGATCCGGATTCGACGGGAAATCACTAGAAAAATCGAGTCAATGCAAGATGAGACCGAAAAAACAGTTTTGAGACTGAGATACATACGCTGGTTGCGGTGGGAGCAGATCGCTGAGCGAATGGGATACAGCCTTCGAAACATTACGAAGATTCACGGGAAGGCGCTTGCTCATTTTGAAACATAAAAAGAGTTCCTTTTTTTTCCTATCGCACCTATGGTATAGTGTAAGGGCCAGAGAATGGATAAGGGATCAACATTTCCTACACTTTCTTGCAAAACTCCTTAGATGTATTTTGAGCGGCGGTCAGGTGTCACAGCCTGGCCGCTGATTGGGCGGCATCAGCCCGCGGAAAATGTCCGAGTAATCGAATGATGCACGGCGCAGATTGGTACCCTGCACCTATTGGAACGTAGCTCAGTTGGAAGAGCTTTCGGCTTATATCCGAACGGTCATGGGTTCAAGTCCCATCGTTCCAACTCTCCATTGACTGGAGATCATCCCCCATATACTTTTCAAAACGCCCTGTAGAAATGCAGGGCGTTTTGTAGTATGATGAAAAAAAGGAGGATGCATTAAATTGGGAAATAATGAATTAATTACAATTCTTAAAAAATGCAAGAGAAGGAAAGCAAAAATAGAATCAGAAAAGGAAATTTTTATAACAATATTTCTGCCAGTTCAATTGGCATTATGGGCATTATCAAGTGAATCGCAGATGGAAAAATTTATGCCCACAATAATGATCTTTTCCTGCTGCGTTTTTGCAGCCTTGATAAGTAGAATGAATAGATTAATATTCGTAATTGAGCAAGATATAGAAGAAATAAATGAAAACCTAAAAGAGAATTAATAGACATTTCAAAAACGAAACGAATGAGAGGCGGTGAGCTGGATGGCGAAGGGAAAATATGAATATTGGCTGACGCCGGAGGGCTTGCTGCAGCTTGAAGGGTGGGCCAGAGATGGGCTGACGGATGAACAGATTGCCGGAAATATGGGAATTCGAAGAGAAACATTGTATGCGTGGTGTAAAAAGTATTCTAACATTTCTAACACCCTAAAAAAGGGAAAAGAAGTTGTTGACCGTCAGGTAGAGAATGCATTGTTGAAAAGAGCCTTGGGCTATCACTACGATGAGGTCACAATGGAAAACGGCATCGAAACAAAGCGAGTGACGAAAGAAGTCATCCCAGACACAACGGCGCAGATCTTCTGGCTGAAGAACCGGCGGCCGGATAAATGGAGAGATAAACAGGATTTGCAGGTATCCGGAGCACTGGAGACAGAACAGAGCAAGCTGGATGATCTGATCCGGCAGATGCGAGGTGATGGATAGTGAGCAGTGAGCGTTTAGTACTGTCGGACAAGTACAAGGCGTTCCTGCAGTGCGATGCTCCGGCGGAGTTTCTGGAAGGAACGACCGCGGCCGGAAAAACGACGGTTGGGCTGTTCAAATTCATCCTCAAGGTAGCCGAGTCGAAGAAAAAGCTGCATATTTTGGCAGCGGATGATACTGGCGCGGCTGAGAAGAATATCATCCAGAAGGATCTTGGAATCCTTGATGACTTCGGACAACTGGTGGAGTACAAAGGCAATGGATCCGGCGAGTATAAGATGCCGCATATCCTGCTCCACACATCCGGCGGCGATAAAATTATCTTTGTTGTCGGCTATGGAAACAAAAGAAAATGGAAAGATGCTCTGGGCGGTCAGTATGGCTGCCTGTACATTGATGAGGTCAACACTGCAGACATCGATTTCGTGCGTGAATCGTCCATGCGATGTGATTATCTGATGGCAACACTTAACCCGGATGATCCGACGCTTCCAGTGTACAAAGAGTATATCAACTGCAGCCGTCCTCTTCCAGAGTGGGAGCAGGACACACCGCAGGAAATTAAAAACGAGTTGAAAGAAGAACCAAAACCCGGCTGGGTCCATTGGTTCTTTTCTTTTGACGATAATGCCGGGCTTCCGGAAGAAAAGAAGCTCCAGATCATCCAGAACACGCCGAAAGGTACGAAAATCTGGAAAAATAAGATCATGGGCCTGCGAGGAAAAGCGACGGGCTTAGTATTCAGTAATTTTGACAGAAGACATCATGTGAAGACAAAGGAATGGGCCAAACGATTCATCCAGAGTACAGGAAATCAGCCCAAGAAGCCAGAATTTTTCATGTACTTTTCAGCGGCGGTCGATACGGCCTACTCGCAGAAATCTCCGGATACGATCGCAATGTCCTTCCTGGGCATCACGAATAAGGGAAAATGCATTGTCCTGGATGAGAAGGTGTACAACAACGCTGAGATCGGGGTGCCACTTGCTCCGTCTGACACGGTGCAGAATCTGATTGACTTTCTGGATCGGAACCGGAAAGAATGGGGACTGTCAAGAAATGCGTTCCTGGACAACGCCGATCAGGCAACCATGCAGGAGTGGAACAAATACAAGCGCCGGAATGGATGCGTGTACACGTTGAATGATGCATGGAAGAAAATGGAGATCATAGACCGTATCAATGCACAGCTGGGCTGGATGGCCTATGATGAGCAGGCAGGGATAGAACCCTGCTTTTTTGTATTAGATCATTGCACCAACTACATTGGAGAACTGGAAACCTACAGCTGGCAGGAAGAAAAAGATAATACGCCGGAAGACGGCCATGACCACATGGTAAACTCCGTGCAGTACGGTTGGATCCCGTATCAGGATAAAATTTATAGAGCAAAAAGAGGTAAGGAATGAACAGAGTGCAGAGTTTTATCGCCCGGTTGTTTCGGATTATACCGGCGAGCGAAAAAAGAATAACGATCATAGAGCCGCATTCCTTCCGGGAGAATGTGATCCGGAACAAGATCTGGTATCACGGAGACAGTGCGGAACTGGAGCAGTTCTTTCAGAAAACAGCAAAGTGGGATGTGGAGAAGGCGCGGTTCTGGGCCGCACATGCATCCGGAAGCGTCCGGAAGATTCACAGCGGCATTGTACAGATGGTCATTGACCGGTATAGAGACATTGTTCTTGCGGATCTCGATGGTGTCGAATTTGACAACGAGGATCTGGATACTGTGTGGGCGGATCTGTACAAAAAAAGCAAGCTCAACGATGTACTGGGAGAAGCGATCAGCGACGTGCTGGCATCCGGAGACGGTGCCTTCAAGATTACGGCTGATCAGTGCAGTGAGTACCCGATCGTTGAATTTTACGATGCAGAGGATGTGGACTATGTATACGAGCATGCGACGCTGAAAGAAGTAAAATTCTATACCAGTTACTGGCAGAATGAAAAAGAATTCCGACTGGAAGAGACGTATGGTTTTGGATATGTGTTATACAAGATGTATGACGATGCCGGAAAAGAGATGCCGCTGCAGATGTTTCCGGAAACGGCTCATCTGATCGACTTTGGGATTTCTGGCGACCTGATGCTGGCAGTGCCGATGAAATTCCTGAATTCCACGAAATATAAGAAGCAGAAGCGAGGAAAAGCACTGTTCGAAGGAAAGACAGATGTTCTGGATGGACTGGATGAGGTAATCAGCCAGTGGATCGATGCTATTCGCATGGGCAGAATCAAGCGATATATTCCGGACAATCTGATTCCGAGAGATCAGACCACAGGAGAGCTTCTGCCGGCAAACCCATTTGACAATGATTTTATTGCAATCGGCGACAATATGAGCGAGAAAGCCAACCAGCAGGTGGAAATTTCTCAGCCGCAGATTTCTTATGAGGCATACGTAAGTAGTTACAGCAGTTTTCTTGACATGGTTCTGCAGGGCGTAATGTCTCCGGCGACGCTGGGCATTGATCTGAAAAAGACAGATAATGCAGAAGCACAGAGGGAAAAAGAAAAAGTTACACTACATGTGCGAAATAAGATCGTCGATGCCCTGAATGAAGTTCTTCCGGAGCTGTTCGAACGGATTTTGCAGTGCTGTGATCTCATGCAGGGGAAAGAGCCGGGAAAATACGAGGTAGCGGTAAAGTTTGGAGAATATGCATCCCCAGACTTCGATACCACGGTGGATACGGTCGGTAAGGCCAAACAGTACGGAATCATGAGTCTGGAAACATCAGTGGATCAGCTGTATGGAGATACCTGGACTGATGCTCAGAAACAGGAAGAGGTGCAGCGCCTGAAAGAAGAGCAGGGCATTGTAGCAGTAGATGTGCCGGATATCCGTCTGGATGCCGGCGATTTTCACGTAAACGAAGGAGATGCAGATGAAAGTAAGGGTAAACAACCGAATGTATCGGATGAATCGAAAGGAGTATCAGGGTCTTCTTAAAGTTGCCGCGGAGCAGGTTCCTTTTGGCGTGTATGCGGTAGAAAAAAATGATTATGCGGAACTCAGATGTGATCGGTGTGAAAGCATGACAAAACTGAAAGAGATGATCCGTGCTTATAAACAGCAGGGATATCGGGTACATGCGAATGGCAAAGAAAAATCTTGATTATGACATCGGAGCTGCCTTCGAGGCGATAGAAAATGAGCTGATGGCATCCATGATCCGTAATATGCAGCGTCATAAGGTGGAAGAGGTCGATGAAGATAAGCAGTGGACCATGTGGCAGACAGAGATGTTGAAATCTCTGGAGCAGTACAAGAAAAAGAATCAGGCAAAGTATAGCCAGAAATTCAAGGATATCAATGCACAGATCGAAGCACTGATCCGCGCGGCAAAGGATGAGGGAGAGATGGATCAGGAGATCCAGATCCTGAAAGCGATTCAAAAAGGCTTTCAGGCCAAGAAGATGAAGGCGGGTGCTGCAGCTGAGTTCTTCCGGGTTAATGACCGGAAACTGGATGCGCTGATCGAAGCAACGATGCAGGATATGCAGAAGGCAGAAACAGCCATCCTGAGAATGACCAATGATCAGTATCGAAAAATTATTTACAATGCGCAGGTATATGCCAATACGGGAGCAGGGACCTATGAGAAGGCCGTAGACATGGCTACCAGGGATTTTCTCTCAGCTGGCATAAATTGTATCGAATACAGTAACGGAGCGCGCCACACGCTGGCAGATTACGCAGATATGGCGATCCGGACGGCAAGCAAGCGGGCGTACTTGCAAGGGGAGGGACAGAAGCGGCAGGAATGGGGCGTTGATACCGTCATCATGAATAAACGTGGAAATCCGTGCCCGTTGTGTCTGCCGTGGGTTGGCAAGGTTCTGATCGATGATGTATGGAGCGGCGGCTCCAAAACAGGAAAATCCGCAACAACCGGCATCAAATACCCTCTGATGAGCACTGCGATCGCTGCGGGGCTTTATCACCCACGGTGTCGAGATAGCCATACGACATACTTCGAAGGAATCAGCACTCCGCCGGATGGAAAATACACCAAAGAGGAACTGAATGAGCTGGCAGAGAAGAACCAACAGGTAGCCAGACAGCAGTACGCGGAGCGGCAGGAAAAGCGCTTCGGCCGACTGGCGGACTTTTCGTTGGATCCGGAGAATCAGCAGAAATATGAAGCAAAACGAAAAGAATGGAGAAATGTCAGATTTCGAACAGGCGGCATGGATCGGAAGGAATATGCAGAAGCAAAGCGACAGCTGGCAAACTTTCAGGCGGTCCCACAGGAGCAGGTTGTTGAACTCCTTCGGGAAGAGTCTCAGGGTTGGATTGAGAGCTTATCTAGAAAAGAAAAGCATGCAATTGAGAAATATACATACAATTCTGGCGATCAGAGGCCGGAGAGATTTTTTGAACGCTTGAACAGGATGCTTCGAGGAGATGCTCCAGAAAATGAAATGCTTCGGGAATATGCCGATACAATATCAACAGCATTGAAAAAAGGCAAACTTGAACACGATGTGGTTTGTTATAGAAATTTGATGGTTGATCCTATTCCTGGTTGCGTTGCAGGAGATATTTTATGCTTAAATCAGTTTACAAGTACATCAGTCGTTTCGTCAGGTGCTTTTAAAGCCAAATACAATATAACAATATATGCTGCCAAAGGTGTGCGAGCGGCATACATAGAGAACTTAAGCAAATTTAAGAGTCAACGAGAATTACTTATTGACAAAGACTGTCTATATAGAGTAATCTCAAAGAAAGGAACATCTATTGAATTGGAGGCGATACCATGACGGACAAGGAATATGAAAAAGCGTTAAAAGATCGAGAAAAAGCATGGGAAAATGAAGAATTCAAACCTCGTAAATTGACAGAAGAGGAAATTGAAAAACTGAAAAAAGAGGGACGCATCTGAATATGGATGATTTTCGAATAATCTATAAAATTCTTCGAATCCTGCAGAATTCGATGGATCTCGAAGAATTTGACCGGAACAGCATTTCAGCGGAGGCATTAGGACTTTCTGTTCCAAGAGGGCTATATAACCGGCGGAGAAACATGGAACGCTATGGATTGTGGATATCCGCGTGTAGCGTTGAGCAGACCAGAATTGACCTTAAAGGGATTAGAATATCTGGAAGAAAACAGTCTGATGAAAAAGGCGGCAGACCTGGCAAAAGGAATTGTAGGCACTGCGGCAAATATGATTTAATACCACCAGCCGAGAGGCCGGTGGTATTTTTGTACCCGTTTTCAAGAGAGAGAAAGGAAAAATAATATGGGAAATGAAGAGTTCCTGAGAATTTGCAAGGAAAAGGTGGCTGAATACACAAATCAGCATATGGACAAAACGGATCAGAAACAGATTACTGTTAATGACGTTTATGTGGTCTGGTCATGCAAAACACTGCAGAATCAGAAAGCTCTGCTCAGCACTACAGTTCCGGATGGAATGTATTATGAGCTGACATACAACGGAGATAAAGCGGAATTGTATTTTGATGCATACAAAAAATTCCAGAATATCTGTTTTAAAATGTAGGAGGATATGGAATGAAAAAGAAAGTAATGGCATTATTGACAGCGCTCGTGTTGGTATGCGCATCTCTTACCGGATGCACCGAGGCGTATAAAGTCAGCAACAATATTTCACAGGAAGCAGACAATTTCAATGTAACCCGTAAACTCACAGTGCTAAATGCCAGAACCGACACGATCCTGCTGGAGCTGACAGGAACATTTTCCGTGCAGAATAACTCGGAGAATGAGCTGGAAGTCATCATCGAGACAGCGGAAGGAAAATACCAGAAAGATCTTGTGTACCTCAATGATTATACGATGTACGTCGTTGAGGACATTTCCGGTGCTGATGTAGATAAATACCATTATGAAATCAATTTTCTTCCGGAGTGGGGCGTAAAAGTTACCAACGAAGATTAATTGCGCCGGCGCAACGAAGGGAGGTGAGAGGGATGCGAGTAACGGTAACACGAGAATTCAAGGATATTGAAAATGACCTGGTGCTTCGGACGGTTGGCGAAAAACTGAACCTTCCGCCGGCCAGAGCACAGTATCTGGCCGCTGTAGGAGTTGTAAAAATTACAGAACAGGAGAAAGGCGGTGATCCAAAATCTCCCGATGAGACGCAGGGTTAGGCGTCTTATTTTTATGCCCGGAATGGCAGAAAACTACCGGAAAGGAGAACAAAATGACACAGGAACAGTTTGAGGCACTTGGCATTGAAAAGAGCCTTGCGAAAAAAGCCGCGGATGAGTCAAAAAAGGAGCTTGATGGCTATGTGCCGAAAGCAGACTACGACACGATGGAGCAGCAGAAGAAACAGCTGGAAACCACGGTGGGAGACTATAAAACGCAGATGGAGTCCTTAAAGACAGCCGCTGGCGATAATGCTGATCTGAAACAGCAGATCGCGGATCTTCAGGAGCAGAACGCAAACAAGGACAGGGATCACAAAAAAGAGCTGGATGATCTGAAGGTGACCAACGCAATCAAAATGGCGATTTCTGCATCCGCGCAGGACAGCGACCTGGTTGCAGGACTTATGGACCGTACAAAGCTGATCCTCGGTGAGGATGGAAAAGTAACTGGTCTAGATGAGCAGATCAAATCCCTGAAAGAATCCAAGCCATTTCTGTTTAAGCAGGAATCAAAACCGGTGCAGAAAAAGGGATTCTTTCCTATCGGACCCAAAGAGCAGAGCGGCCAGTCGAAAGAAGACGGTCATGTGTCCATGGAAGATGCCATCGCGGCAAGATTAAATCTGAACGAAGGAAAGGGTGAATAAGTATGGCAATTACACTGGAAGAAGCAAAGAAAAACGTGCAGGATGATCTGCAGATGGGCGTCATCGACGAGTTCCAGAAATCGAACTGGATTCTGGAGCATATCCCATTTGATGATGCAGTATCTCCGACCGGAGGCGGCGCAACACCGACTTACAGCTACACACGACTGAAAACACAGCCGACAGCAGAGTTCCGTGAGATCAACAAAGAGTACACCCCGTCGGAGGTTACAAAAGAGAGACATACCGTAGATATCAAAGTATTCGGCGGTTCCTACGAGATCGACCGTGTGATCGCAAACATGGGCGGTATCGTTAGTGAAGTAAAGCTGCAGCAGGCGCAGAAAATCAAAGCGGCGCAGGCTCTGTTTAATGATACCTTCATCAATGGAGATACAGGAGTCAATACGAAATGCTTTGACGGCCTGGATAAAGCGCTGACAGGAAGCTCTACGGAGTACAACACCGCAACAGCGATCGACCTTTCGACATCCGAAATGGTTACAAAAAATTATCAGTACTTCCTTGATATGCTGGATGAGTTCCTGGGCGGCCTGGATGGCACACCGTCGTTCATCGCCGGAAACAATAAGCTGATCTCGAAGATCCGCGCCTGCGCAAGACGTGCCAGCATGTACCAGATCACGAAGGATAACTGGGGCAATCAGGTGGAAAGCTATGCCGGAATCCCGTTTGTAGATCTGAAAACGAAGCCGGGAACGAACGATGAAGTTGTTGAGATCGACGGAACCGAGGGAACCACATCTCTGTATGTTGCGCGCCTTGGAATGGATGGTCTGCATGCGGTTTCCTTTGCCGGTGTTGCACCGGTGCAGGTATGGCTTCCGGATTTCTCGACCGCCGGAGCAGTCAAAAAAGGCGAGGTCGAGATGAATGCAGCGATCGCGCTGAAAGCATCCAAAGCGGCCGGCGTATTCCGGAAAATCAAAGTAAAATGATGGAGGTAAAAAGAGAATGAAGGTATACAGCCCGAACAAATCCTATACCGGCGTAACGGCGTCTGTTCCTTTCTGCAACGGGCAGGGGGAAACTGATGATCCGTATCTGCTGAAATGGTTTGAAAAACACGGATATGAGGTAGAAAAACCGGCTGCACCAGAACCAAAGGAGCTGCTGGAACCAGAACAGCCGGTGGCAGAAACAATGGAAGAGCCTGTTCCGGAGCCGGTGAAACCTGCGAAAAAAGCGAAAGGGTGATACCATGGGCTATGAACCATACGTAAGCCCGGAATATTACCGGGATACTTATCAGGACGGCGCTTTCGAGGATGATGCAGAGCTTGCCCGGTATCTCCGTCAGGCATCCCGCCATATTGATTCCCTGACCTACAATCGGATTGTAGGCCGGGGATTTTCTAATCTTACGGCGTATCAGCAGGATCTGATCCGGGAAGTGATCTGCCAGCAGGCGGAATTTGAGTATGAGTACCGCGACGAAATCAATTCGGTACTTTCCAGTTACAGTATTAACGGCGTATCCGTGCAGTTTGCGGAGAATACGTGGAATGTATTTTCCACAAAGGGCGTGGCCATGCACCGGGATGTGTACGCAATGCTGTGCCAGACGGGATTGTGCTGCCAGGTACTGAGGTAGGTGATGTGAAATGAAATATCCATGTCTTGTGCCGAAATCGCTCTGCAAGACAGAGATCCATCTGAGCATGGACAGAGAGGGGACAACAAAATATGGAGATCCGCTGCCGGCGGTGGAGTACAATGGCAAGTGCAATTATCAGGACAGCGCCAAAAGCGTCATGACATTCGAGAAAAAGCTGGTGCAGATCTCCGGCACCGCTCTCTTCCCGGGGGACATCTGCCCGGAGCTGCCGGCGGTTTACGGCGGATCAGCGGAGATATTCGGTATGAAAAGAAGGATCCTGCAGGGGCGGAAAGCCAGAAATCCGGATGGAACAGTTAATTACACGGAGGTGCTGATGGTATGATCAAAGTCAATTCAAATGTAAAGCTGGATTTTGGGAAAATTCAGATGCTGACGGATGCACAGATCAAAGCAATGGAAATGACTGCGGAGGCGCTCCATACAGAAGTGGTGCAGGCACAGGTAATTCCGAGGGATACAGGAAATCTGCAGAATGAAAGCATGTTTTTGGATTGTACGCAAAGCCATCAGGGAGTTGTAACGCTTGCATCTACAGCACCATATGCCAGACGTTTGTATTTCCATCCGGAATACCATTTCAAGAAAGACGAAAATCCGAATGCCCGCGGTAAATGGTATGAAGATTGGCTTCCGGGCGGAAAGAACGCTGATTTTTGCGCAGAAGCGTTTAAAAGGCTATACAGGAGGTGTGCGCGATTATGACATTAGCGGATGTATGTGATTTTACGGAATCTCTTGCGATTGCAGACCACGTTTACATGGGAGATCTGCCGGATAAGGAAGAAAAATCAATCGGGGTGTATAACAGCAAGCACCAGCAGGCGTATCACACTGCGTTGGGCGGTGTTTCCGGATACGGGCAGAAATATGTTACTTTCCTCGTTCACTGGAACAAATCCCTGCGGGAGACAGAAAAGGCAGCCACAACCTTATTTGACAGGCTCTGTGAAGTGAGGAGCAGTCAAATCAATCAGGAAACCATACAATTTATTCAGCCACTGTATGATCTGCAGGACATCGGAAAAGACGATAACGGTATCTGCGAAATGGTCATCGAAGCGGCTGTGATTTTTAAGAAAGGGTAAAAAGCGATGGCAAAAGCGACAAATGTATATCCGGTTCTGGATAATAAATTTAAAGCAGGAGCAGCAAAAGAAAGCGCGACAGTGATCGCGGACATGGAACAGTTTTCCTTGTCTATTTCCAATGGTGTGGAGACTTGGACACCGATGGACACGGAAGGATGGCAGCGGGCTTTGATGACGGCAAAGGCAATCACAATTTCTATGAGTGGAAAGAGAAACATTGGAGATGCCGGAAACGATTTTGTGGCCGGGAAGGTGTTCAAAAATGGGCATGATGCAGAAGGCTATTTTGAATGGGAACTTCCGGATGGAACCACAATTGCCTGGACGAATGCCGTGTTTGATGTAAAGAACATGGGCGGTGGCGATTCGACAAATGTAGCACCGCTGGAATTTGATGTCATCAGCAACGGAAAACCAACCGTAACACCGGCATTATAAGGAGGAAAACGATGAGTAAAGTTGTAAATATCACCGATAAATTAAATTTTGAGGAAAATCCGGCTCTGCAGATCGGAGATATGACTGTTGAGGTGCATGCGGACGCAGAAACAGTTCTCCGACTGATGGGAACCTTTAAAGACAAGGATGAGGCTGATATCAATACTGTGACAGAAATGATGGGTCTTCTTTTTGATCCGGAAGCAGTAGAGCAGCTGTGTGCGATGAAAAAGGATGGAAAAAAACTTTCTGCGAAATCTTTGATGATTATCGTACAGGAAGCAATGAATCTGGTTATGGGAGAAGATTCACCGGGAGAGCAGTGACCCGTACTATGACCTGATCGATGATTTTGACCTGATCGTATCATCGTTTCAGTCACAGTACGGGCTCCGATTGTCCAAAGAACTTCCACAGGGAATGAAGTGGGATGAATTCCGGGATCTTCTGATCGGCATCGGGCCGGATACTGCACTTGGCCGTGTGGTAGAGATCCGGGCGGAAGATCAGAAGGAAATTCTGGAAAATTTTACTCCAGAACAGCACAGAATCCGGAATGCATGGAGAAGAAAGCATGCCAGAGACCTTGCAAAAACCGTGTCGAAAGAAGAAATGGACATGGCGATGGATGGAATCAAGAATATGTTTCTTAGTATGGCAGGCTTGAAAATTGTTTGATAGAAAATCGTAGGAGGAAAAAACTATTGAGAAAAAGAAAATAAAGTGTCCGTATTGTGGACATGAGCAGAAAGTGCAGTATGTTCCAGATGCAAGATGCCAGGGGGTGTTTTTGAAATGCCAGGCGCGTCATTGCAAAAAAGAATTTGAAATAAAAATCAACCAGGACAAGTAGTGCCACTGTGCCGATGTCCTCGAGAAGAGGCAGGTGGTATAGATGGCAACTACAATTGGCGAGATCGGTCTGGATCTTGTCGTAAATCATAATCAGTTTAAAAGCCAGATGGCCGGGATTACCGGACTGGCAAAAAAAGCCGGGGCGACTCTTGCAGCCGCTTTCGGCGTAAAAAAATTAATTGATTTTTCAAAGTCCTGCATCGAGTTGGGTTCCGACCTGGCGGAGGTGCAGAACGTGGTTGATGTTACTTTCCCGTCCATGACGGAGCAGGTAGATAAATTCGCAAAATCGGCTGCCGGCAGCTTTGGCTTGTCGGAGACCATGGCAAAGAAGTACACGGGTACTTTTGGAGCCATGGCCAAAGCGTTTGGCTTTTCTGAACGCCAGGCGCTGGATATGGGCGCTACACTGACCGGTTTGGCCGGAGATGTGGCATCTTTCTACAATATCAGCCAGGACGAAGCCTACACAAAGATTAAGTCCGTCTTTACAGGCGAAACAGAAAGCCTGAAAGATCTTGGCGTTGTCATGACCCAGACAGCGCTGGATTCGTATGCGTTGGCCAATGGGTTCGGTAAAACGACAGATCAAATGTCGGAAGCCGAAAAGGTGGCGCTGCGGTACTCCTTCGTTCAGAAACAGTTGGCGGCGGCGACTGGAGATTTTTCACGGACGTCCGGATCCTGGGCGAACCAGGTTCGAATTCTGTCCCTGCAGTTCCAGAGTCTGAAAGCAAGTATTGGTCAGGGACTGATCAATGTTTTTCTGCCGGTCCTGCGTATGATCAATACGCTGATCGGTCGGCTGGTTACGCTGGCGGATGCTTTCAAGAGCTTCACGGAGCTGATTACCGGGAATAAGTCATCCGGGCAGTCAGGTGTCGGAGCAGTTGGAGCGGACGCTGCCAGTGCGGCCGCCGGTCTGACGGATGCTTCGAGCGCTGCGGATCAGCTTGCGGACAGTACTGGCAGCGTGGGAGACGCAGCAAAGCAGGCGGCCAAAGATATGAAATCCCTGATGGGATTCGACAAAATTAATAAGGTCAGCAAAGACAGCAGCACCTCTGATTCACAGAGTTCTTCTGTCCCGAACAATATTGCTGGCAGTATTGATTTTGGATCACTTGCCAGTGGGGAGACAGTTATTGATGACGTAAACAAAAAGTTTGCGGACATGTTTGGCAACATCACAAAACTGTCAGAACCCGCGCTGCGGTCGGTCAAGCGGCTCTGGAATGAGGGACTTGCAAGACTCGGAAACTTTTCCGGTCAGTCGCTGAAAGATTTTTATCAGCATTTTCTCGTCCCGGTAGGAAAATGGACGCTGGGAACGGGAATACCGCGGTTTATCGATGCCCTAAATGATGGGCTGATGAAAACGGATTTTCCCAAAATCAACAGTGCGTTGGTTAAGCTGTGGGATGCACTGGCCCCATTCGCAATCAATGTTGGAGAGGGCCTTCTGTGGTTCTGGGAGCAGGTTCTTGTTCCACTTGGAACGTGGACAGCAAATGAGATTGTTCCGCGATTCCTGGAGACATTGTCCATTGCAATACAGCTTCTAAATACTGTCCTAGTGGCGTTACAGCCGCTGTTCGAGTGGTTTTGGGATAATGTGTTGCAGCCTATTGCACAATGGACGGGTGGTGCTTTCCTGACTCTGTGGGACGGAATCAATAAAGGATTACGGGTCTTTTCAGATTGGTGTGCGAAAAATCCAGGCATTATACAGTCTATGACTGTTGCAATCGGGATGTTCTTTGGTGCATGGAAGGTAATCGAGTTATTATCTTTCATTCAGCAGGCAGGCGGCGTAGTTGGTGCACTTAAACTTATCGAAACGGCCCTGATCGGAGCAAAACTTGCAAAAATAAAAGATGCGGCTGAAACGGCAATCCTTACGGGGATGTATGCCAAAGATTTTGTCGTTGGAATTGGGCAGAGCATTATTGCAATTGGAAAACAGGCACTTGCCTGGATAGTAAACACAGCGGCGAAAGTGAAAAATACGGCAGCACAAATTGCAATGACAGCGGCGACTGTAGCTTGGAACGCAATTTGTGCAATTGCAACGGCAGCAACAACAGCTTTTGGCGCAGCGGTTGCATTTTTAACGTCACCAATAGGTTTGGCATGCTTGGCAATTGCTGCTTTGGTGGCTGGTGGAGTGCTTTTATGGAAGAATTGGGACACGGTCAAAGAAAAATGTGGTCAGCTACACGATTGGATTGTGTCAAAATTTAGCGCTTTAAAAGATTGGATGAAATCAAAATTTGAAACGGATTGGACAGAAAGATTCGGAGCTATTGGAAATGTGCTGAATTGGTTCTGTGATATAGCTTCCGGAAAAATAGAGACAGTGAAGAATATTTTTCAGGGGCTGACATCTTTCCTGAAGAATGTATTTGCTGGAAAGTTTTTAGATGCATTAAAAATTCCAGTGAATGGTTTGATTGGCATGCTGAATCAGATGCTGACCGCAGTTGAGAAAACTGTCAATTTTGCATTCAAGGCCTTGAACAAGCTGAATGTCAAAATTCCAAGCTGGGTGCCGGGAGTTGGCGGCAAGAAGCTGGGCTTTCAGATTCCGACCGCATCCATCGCCAGAATCCCGTATCTGGCAGACGGAGGCTATGTGGCACGGAATACGCCGCGCCTTGCTGTAATAGGAGATAACAAGCGTTATGGAGAGATTGTAGCGCCGGAGGATAAGTTGCAGAAGATGGTGGACTTGGCAGTAAGCAAAGCCAGTGGCGGCAGTGTAACGAAAGCGGAACTGGAAAGCATTGTGAATTCCGCCGTGCTTCGGATTGTTGCAGCACTGTCTGCACTTGGGTTCTCGATCGATGGAGAAACGCTTGCCAGAGCTCAGCAGAAGGTACAGCAGGAGATGGACCGGAGATATAACACGGTGCAGATTAATTAGGAGGAGAGATATGTTACTGAGGGCAGGAAAAACAAACCTTCCTGCCCCGACTTCGATGACCGTAAACGATGAAATCATCTGGTCAGAGGACACGGGGCGGACGCTGAACGGAACGATGGTCGGAGAGGCGATTGCTGAAAAGAAGACGATCGGTCTGAAATGGGAATGGTTGACAGAAGGTGAAGTAAAATTGCTGAAAAACAGCCTGGTAATCGGGTTCTTTCCGCTTACATTCCACGATGCCGGAAGTGATCACACCTTGACAACGTACCGCGGTACACTGTCTAAGGAGCATGCAGGGGAGATCTCCGGTGTGTATTACTATAAAAGCGTCAGCGTTGATATTGTACAGAGGTAACTATGATCAAAACAAGTAAAGAATGCAGAAAAAAGCTGCAGAGTGAAAACCGATATATGGAAGTAGCCGATAAAATCATATTGGCAGATGGGACGGAACTGCAGCTTGATAATGGGAAGATATTGTCCTACAGCATCTCAGATGCAACATCTTCGACGAATAGTTTTGACATCGGCGCTGCCATTATCGGAAAATGGACGACTACGCTGAATAATCAGGACGGGCAGTACGACAGCATAACGCTGGAAGGGGCATCGGTCGCTGCCATTGTCTCGATCGACCTGGAGGAGGGGCCGGAGCTGCTGCGAAAGGGCACGTATACGATATCCAATGCAACGCGCCAGGGAGCAGGCCTGCGGCTGGAAGCTTATGATAATATGGCTCGCTTCGATAAAAAGTATGACAGTACGCTTACCTATCCGGCAACGATCCGCCAGATTGTGCAGGACGCCTGCCGGAGCTGCGGCGTCATACTTGCATCCAAGAGGTGGGATAACGATGACTACGTTATAAACACGCGGCCAGAAAGCGATGCTCTAACGTACCGCGATGTGATTTCCATGGCGGCGCAGATCTGCTGTAAATATGCCCGGTGCAACGCAGACGGAGAGCTGGAATTGTCCTGGTATGGTGATGATCTTGAAGAGCAGGTGCTTCTGGATGAGAAGGATGAGCCGATTTTGTTGGATGCCGATGATGAAATCCTCTTATGGGACACGGTGTCCAGAGAAGAAATGCTGAATAATACCATCGAGGATGATGCCTATTACTGTCATCAGATCCCGGAAAAATACAGTCTGACAGCTGGAGAACAGGACATTAAGATCACAGGCGCGGGTGTGTTGTATGATCAGACAACGTATTTATGTGGAGATACAGATTACAGCCTTGTAATTGAGGACAACGACCTGATCCAGAGAGAAGAGCAGGCGAAAGAGATTGCAGCTTATCTGTACAGCAAATTATATGGTATGCAGTTTCGGACTATCTCTTCGAGTATTCCGAGCGATCCATCCATTGAAGCCGGAGATGCTGCCTGCGTGACAACTAGAAAAGGTGAAAAGTATTATACCTATATTACGAATACTACCTTTGCGATTGGTGCGGCGCAGAGTATTTCATGCGGGGCTGAGACGCCGGAAAAGAACCGGAGCGATCAGTTTTCGGCAGTAACTAAAGCTTACATCAAATCACAGAATTATACGGACCGGGAGATATCAGACTACGACAAGATGGAAAAACAGCTGTGGAATCTGATGACAACGGCATTCGGTGCATATCAGACCGAAGAATTGCAGGAAGACGGCAGCAAGATCTTCTATATGCACAATAAACCGCGGTTGGAAGAATCATCGACAATCTGGAAACGAACCATTGATGCAATCGCTGTTTCGACGGACGGCGGAAAGACCTGGAATGCCGGCGTAGACAAGAACGGAAACGCAGTGCTGAATATTCTTTCTGTGATCGGTCTGAACTTCGACTGGATCAAGGGTGGAACTGCTGTATTCGGCGGAAAAGATAACGGAAACGGCAGTGTAAAGGTTCTCGATCAGAGTGGAAACGTAATCTGCCAGATGGACAATAATGGAGCAGCGATCAACGGAAGAGTAACCAGCAAAAATGAAGTGGATGGATTTTCCGTGTCTCTGGAAAATGGAAAAATGGTTGTGACGGACAAGCAGGGAGCGCGGATCTGTGAAATCTACTTGATGCAGATGATCGAGAGCGATGGCAGCCATTGGGTTGCCACGATAAGTGGTAATGGACAGAAACAGGCGTACATCACACTGGACGGCAAGAATGGAGAAATCACGGTCCAGGCAGACAAGTTCCGCATGGGATCATCAGCAGGAGTGTCTGGAAAAGTTGTGTTTTCGAATGGAACATTCTTGACGTTAAAAAACGGAATCGTAATCGGTGGAAATTCGCAGAATGGTAGTTTTTGACAGACAAAGGAGAAGATTATGGCGGTAATCAGCAGTAATGCCTACCTTACGGTGGCGCAGATGACAGGCAACGCGCAGTACATACTTAATTATCTGATGGCGCGGGGATGGAGCAAGGAAGCTGTGTGCGCGATGCTTGGAAATATGCAGTCTGAGTCCACGATCAACCCCGGTATCTGGCAGAATCTGGATAGCAGCCGCGTTGATCTTGGATACGGACTTGTCCAATGGACGCCATCGACAAAATACACCAGTTGGGCAACCGGAAGGGGATATGCGATCGGAGACATCGACGGGCAGCTGGAACGCATTATCTATGAAAAGGATAACAGCATCCAGTGGCAGCAGGTAACAACGTCGATGACGTTTGCGCAGTTTTCGGTGTCCACTGCATCGGTGGAAACGCTGGCCGAGTTATTCGAGTTGAACTATGAACAGCATGCCGGCAGCACACAGCCTGCCCGAAAAACACAGGCAAGGTATTGGTACAACAATCTTTCCGGAAGTACGGATGACGGCTCGGCCGCAGTGATTGAGAAGGTTTGCAGCTGGGAAGTAGCGATAGCCAATGACAATTCTCACGGTTATGATCAGGCATCCAGAGAAGGACCGGATTACGACTGCAGTTCCTTCCAGTACCATGGCTGGAAGCAGGGTGGCATTGATATGATTTCAAGCCGAGGATATTCCGGCACAACAAGCACCATGTTGGCAGACTTCACGGCCAATGGATTTCACGATGTCATCGGATCTGTTGATGTAAGTACCGGAAATGGTTTGAAACGTGGGGACGTGCTGCTGCGTAGCGGTTATCACACGGCTCTGTACCTGGGGAACGCTCAGATTGTCCATGCATCGATTAATGAGCACGGAGATGTGGTGGGCGGCACAACAGGCGATCAGACCGGAACGGAGATCTGTGTCCGGAGCTATTACAACTACAATCCGTCTTGGAATCATGTTTTGCGCTATAAATCAGGAGGTTCAGGAGGCGGAGGAGTGTCCACGGATTTGTATATCGTGGAATTTATACCAGAATAAGGAGGAGAGATTATGGGAAGACATACTTACGATCTTACGGAAACGGATACAGTTGCTGACAGTGAGCTATTCCTGATTAATCCGCCGGATAAAGACGGAAAGAATAAAAAACTTACGTGGAAAACACTCAAGTCATTGCTCGGCGGAATGATGGTAGATCTTTTTTATCCGATCGGCAGCCTTTACATCACTACGAATCCAGAAAATCCAAGCAAAACTTTCGGGAAGGGAACATGGGAGACATATGCTGCCGGCCGTGTGCTTGTTGGAGCAGATGCCAATGACAGTGATTTTTCAGAGGCCGGAAAAACAGGAGGCGCCAAAACGATAAATATACGACACCATCATACGCAGACGGTTGGTGTTGATTCCAATAAAATGTACATGGACACGACAGGGCAGGACGTTGGAGATATGACATCAGGAAAGAATGGTTCTGTTGTATACACAAACAATGATCATGTTGAGTGGAATTTACCAACATCCAAGACGGGAGCAGCAAGATACAACTTTACATCGAACGAAGGCGGCGACAAAAATATTATGCCACCTTATATTGTCTGCTATATGTGGAGAAGGACAGCTTAGGACAGGAAAGGGGTTCATATTATGAGGACATTAAAGTTTCGGGTGAAAGGGCAGAAGCTGGAGCAGGAAGGAGATTTTTCAAATCTTATTCCGGGATCGAGCGAATATCTGCAGGCGGAATTTGAGTTCGATCAGGAATGGAACGGGATGGCCAAGGTGGCAGAGTTCCGTCGGCTGAACCTTCCAGATGCCGCATGCTGGCCGATAAAAGTATCAAATAATAAGTGTATGGTGCCGGCGGAAGTGCTTTCAGGCAATAAATGGTATATCAATGTAATCGGACAGAGCAGAGAGGGAATCCGGATCCCAACGAGACGGGTGGAGGTGAGACAGGATGGCTAAAACAACAGACGAATTATTTGCCGAAGCAACAGAGGCGGACTACGAAACGGCAGAGCCTGTGACGCTGGCAGCTTCAGATACGGAAGAGGAATTCCAGTTCCGTATCGATGAACATCTTCGAACAATCGCGATCCCGGAAAAGGGCGTTGTCGCTGGTGTAGAAGGAGATTTGAATGTCAATATTGCACGATTCACAATGACGCGATACTATCATGGCCGCGATCTCTCGAAACTGAACATCCGGATTAACTACAGAAATGCCAATGGACAGGTCAACTACTATACTGTCAGTGATGCCACAGTGTCCGGAGATAGCATTGTATTCTCGTGGGAGTTCGCCGCAGATGTGACTCAGTATAAAGGAAATGTGCAGTTTGTTGTATATTTGTTCTCTGCCACAAATGCAGTGCTGAAACAGCGATTCTTTACAACGCTCGGCACGCTGGAGGTTCTCGAAGGGTTAGAGGTGGATTCTTCTATTCCGGTGAGTGAGCAGACAGATATTCTGCTACATCTGAAAAAAGATCTGTCTGCCTACGCAGAAGAAGTTAAGAAAAGCCTGCCGGCCGACTACACGGCGATGACGGAGCAAGTTAGTTCGCTCAAGGAAGAGATTGATGATATAGCGGTAAAAGAATATGCTGAAATGCAAGTAGAATTTATAGAAGGAAGTTATATACCATATTTCAATCAGCACACTATTACCGAAAATAGTAATGCAAAATATTTAAAAATATCATGTAAGAGTGGAGAAAAGTACAAAATTCACACAAAAAATTTTTATGATGGACGTGCATACGCTTTATATTCCGGAGAAAATGATTATGCTACTGAATATTATCAGGGTACTGGTATGACAGAGGTAACAGAGGAAATTACTATACCAGAAGGTGTAACAACTCTTGTTGTTAATTCAGAAATACTTTTTTCTGCAAAAGTTGAAAAATATAGAATTAATAACAAAAATTATTATGCCGAAAAGAAAATGGTGGAATTAGAAATTATGCGGAATGAACACGAAAAAGAATATTTTTATAGTTCCTGCATTAATTTAATAAATTCAGAAAACTTATTATCTGATAAAGCTATTCTATTTCAAGTCGGAAGAAAATATGAAATGACTGACTCACCAGGTTACTACGCCTTAAAATCCTTGATTCCTGTTCAAGAAGGGGAAAATTATACTTTGCTTGCATCATACGCTAGAGCTATAATTTACAACTCTGATTTAACAGTCATTGATTCAAAATACGAAGGTGCTGGTCCAGTAGTGTTTACTATACCTGCCGGAGGTGCTTTTTTATCTTGTTTTTGGCAAAGCGCAAAATCTATTGCTGGTCTGTATAAAGGTGATAGAGGTGGTATTGATTTTATATCACCGAACGTATTTTTAGGCAAAACAACGTCTATAAATAGATTAAACTGGTGTGCTTTTGGTGACAGTCTAACTGATAAAAATACATTGAAAAATGAGAAATCAGGTACAAGAAATTACGTTGACTTTATACAGTGGTCAACAGGACTCAATGTGACAAATTTGGGTAAAGGAGGTACTGGGTACATGGCTGACAACGGTTATCAACAGAGTTTTGTTGACCGTATGTCCCAAATTCCGACTAATTCTAATATAATAACTTGCTTTGGAAGTTTTAATGATGCATCAAAAGCAAAAGAACATATTGGAACTATAGGTGATAATACGAAAGATACCCTCTACGGATGTTTGAACTTGTTTGTGACTGGTGTTCAAAATCATTGTCCTGATTCTATAATAGGTTTAATCACACCTACACCGTGGTCGGTGTATAATGATGTTAATGGTGATTCAGAATTTGCTGAGCAATACGTTGATGCTATTATCAATATTGCTAAAAAATATGGACTTCCACTGTTAGATTTATATCATTCTAGTGGGTTAAGACCATGGGACAGTGCATTTAAAGAGAAGTATTTTAAGGATGATACCGGAGATGGAATAGCAGAGGGTGTCCATCCATTACAGAAAACACACAGAAAATATATAGCGCCTCAAGTAGAAAATTTTATTCGATCTATTGCGAATACGTATATTTCGATTAGTTATTAATGTAATACAAAAAATAACTACCGATACCATTCTATGCATTTTAGATGGTATCGGTAGCATTGGAAAAGGATCATGAATCATGTTTCTCAAGCCACTCGGAAAGAGCCTTGCGGATGACCCACGATGCGGTACGCTCCTCGCGTTCGCAGTATGAGATAAGCTGCTTAAGCTGTTCCGGTTCAAAGCTGATCGACATTTTCTTGTACTTGTCCTCTTCGGATTTTCGTGGATGAGCCATGATAACCACCTCCTCGAGACCACTATACCAGACGCGAGTGAGTGGTAGCAAGAAGCAGTGATATATTGGGATATGTAGGCATAACAGACTAAGCGCCGCCTCGTTTTAGTGAACTAGATTTTTGAAAAATATCGAAAATATATTCGAAATCGCGCATGAAATGTGGTATAATAAGAGGGTAGAAAACAAAAAAGGGAGCCGAACTCCCGACGACCAATCTGAAAGTTCGGCTCCACACACCCTAAAGGGGCTAAGCTTATTATAGCATATCAGCCTCCTTTTGGGTACCCCGAAGCCGTACGAGGGGTATCTGCCGGAGTGCTATGAGATCTACTTTGCGACTCGCAAAATAGAGGGTTTGAGCGTCAGATCGCTGGAGCTGTACAATATGGTTCTCCGAGACTTCTTTTTCCAGGTGAACAAAGATCTGAAGCAGATTACAACGAACGACATCCGGATCTATCTGTATAAGACGCAGGAGACAAGAAAGATCAGCAATGCGACGCTTGATAACCGCAGAGTTATCATTCAGACGTTTTTTGAATGGGCGGCCAACGAGGGTTACATAGGGAGCAATCCGTGCCGGAATATTAAAGCAATTAAGTATGAGCGAGCGCAGAGACAGCCACTGTCTGGAATGGAGCTGGAACGGCTGAGGAATGCGTGTGAGACAGTCAGAGATAAGGCCATGATTGAGATGCTGTACAGCACCGGATGCCGCGTAACAGAGCTTGAGAGGCTTGATATTGCAGATGTGGATTTTGAGCAGAAAGAAGTACATTTATTTGGAAAGGGGGATAAACACAGAACTTCTTACTTGAACGTAAAAGCAGAATTTGCATTGCGGAATTATCTTGAAATGAGAACAGACGAAAATCCAGCGTTATTTGTGTCGGAGCGTATGCCACATGGCAGGTTAAAGAAGCCGGCGATTGAAAAACGTGTACGACAGCTGGGAGAGCTGTCAAAGATTGGTCGGAGAGTGTATCCGCATCTGATACGGCATACAACAGCGACAGACGGTCTTGACCGAGGTATGCCAGTGGAAGAAGTACAGCAGATTTTGGGGCATGTCAACATCAACACAACTATGGTCTATGCTCAAGTGTCGCGTGCCAATGTCAAACGAGATCATAGGAGATGCATTGTGTGAGAGCGGGAAACCGCTCTCATTTTTATGGAGGAAACATGATAGAAATTCGAGCGGGACCGAAACGGTCCTATTTTTGTACTTAATTATTGAAATTTGAAAAAGGAGAATATAAAAATATGAAAATTATTGATTCTTATAATGCATTAGCCGGTGCAATCGTTGCGGTATTATCGTACATTTTCGGAGCGCATTGGATTCTTTTTGTGATGTTTCTGCTTTTTAACGTTCTCGACTGGATAACCGGTTGGATGAAAAGTCGTATTGCTCACAAAGAAAGTTCCAGTGCCGGCTTAAAAGGGATTCTTAAAAAAATGGGATACTGGATGATGATTGCAGTTGCTTTCGGCTCCAGCGTGGTATTTGTTGAGATCGGCAAGACTATTGGCGTAGATCTCGGCATCACTACATTATTAGGCTGGTTTGTCCTTGCATCTTTACTGGTCAATGAAATTCGGTCAATTATTGAAAATTTCGTGGAAGCTGGATTTAATGTGCCGGTTGTTTTGACAAAAGGGCTGGAAGTCGCAGATAAAGCAATTAATCAGGAACAGGAAAAGAAAACAGAGTGAGGGCGGCTGACAACCGTCCTTTTTTTGCGCCGGCGCAATCGCCGGTAGAAGGAGAAAAAAATGAGCTTAATTTCAAATAGTGGACATGATGAGAACGGAAGATATTCTGGCGGTAAGGCAGGCGATCAGACAGGAACCGAATGGGCACTGATCTCGTGGTACTCCCGTCCTTGGAAGTGCGTACTGCGGCATCCAAACTCTGTAGTTCGCGCGAAAATCGCAGAGCTTGCTGTGAAAGCCGCGAAAAACGATCTGGTTGGTTACGATCAGAGCCAGCGAGACACCTATTGGCAGCATCTCAAAGCCAGCAACTACGATCCATCACAGATCACGGTTGCTTGCGAAGCTGATTGCTCTGCAGGCGTCATCGCCAATGTCAGAGCGGTCGGTTACCTGCTTGATATTGATGCCCTGAAAAATCTGAAAGCCACCTATACCGGAGACATGCGGAAAGCATTCAAGGCAGCGGGATTCCTGGTTCTGACTGAGAGCAAATACCTGAATGGCCCGGACTACCTGTTAGAGGGAGATGTCCTGCTGAACGATGGAGCCCACACAGCCACCAACGTCGAAAATGGCAGATATTCCGGCGGAACATCCGGGATGAATACAAATACCGGATCCGGCAGCAACAATGCCAGAAACAACGTTTCTGATGGTCAGAAATGGCTCAACAGCAACTATGGGGACAAGATCCTGAAGTATTGTGGAGCCAAACTGAGAGTGGACGGAGACTACGGCACTAAATCCAGATGGGCTGCCCTGGCGGTTTGGAAAGATCTGATGAATCGGAGATATGGCACCGCGCTGGATCCGACCAATAAAAACTTTTTCGAGTCCTGCAAAAAGGTTGCTTCGAAAGCCACTGTCAGCCATGGAACACAGGGAACTTTTACGTTCTTGGTTCAGTTCGTTCTTGCAGCGAAAGGCTTCTATTTCGGCAATATGGATGCTCTCTGCGGAGACGGACTGACCGCCGCGATCAAGTCTTATCAGAAGTCCAAAGGCCTCGAGGCGGATGGATATTGCGGAGCCAATACCTGGTATGCATTGTTCAACTGACCGGTTGCGATCCTGAAACGTGATCGGTCAGAAGTAACCCGTAAACCACGCAAAAAGACTTTCTTACCGGAGAAATCCGGTGCGATTTCATACATGCAATTTATACGCCACTTTGCCCTGGGTATCTTCGGATGCCTGGGGTTTTTTGAGTTTCAAAGAACGTAAAAAGCCCCGGGAGATTCCCGGGGGCAAAAAGAAACGCCGCAGCTACGCGGCGAAAAGAATAATTCTTTTTTCTGGTCATTTTGGATGTCCTGACCATGTGTTATAATAACATGTATATAGAAGAAAAGCAATAAAAATTCCCGGGCAAATTACCCGGGAAAACATATTGTATCATCGAAATTTTTACAGTTACAACATATCATCTGGTATTGCATTCCGGTGGACCGGATGGAGAGATGGGCGCATCCATGCGGTATCTCTCTCAGCGTTTCACAGCACCGAACCGAATTGTAGCGGGGGTGTTGAATGATGTTGGGACAGAAGAACTCGCACACCTTGAGATGGTTTCAACGATCGTTCATCAGCTCACCTGCAATCTTTCTCTGGAAGAAATTCAGAACTCTGGTTTTGCCAATTACTATGTAGACCACACAACTGGCATCTGGCCGCAGGCGGCTGGCGGAGTTCCGTTTAATTCTTGTGAGTTCCAGTCGAAAGGTGATCCTTTGACAGATTTGTTCGAAGACCTCGCTGCGGAGCAGAAAGCCCGGTCAACGTATGATAACATCCTTCGTTTGGTAAAAGATCCTGAAGTTGCAGATCCGATTCGTTTCCTGCGGGCGCGTGAAGTTGTGCATTTCCAGCGTTTTGGTGAAGCACTGCGTTCTGTACAGGATGAATTGAATTCGAAGAACTTTTATGCGTTTAATCCGTCGTTTGATGCAAAGACTTTCTGTGCGGCACCGCAGCCAGGGGCAGGTCAGGGGAATTGCTGCACAAGATAGTAAATTAAAAATCAAAGAACAGCACACCACTGGAAAATCCCATCTGAAAAACAGGTGGGATTTTTTGGGTTTACAGTAAGAAAATCTTATCCAGTCGTAAATCATTATCCCATCATAATATAGAAAAAAGACTTTCAAAAACAGAACAGTCAGAAAGGATGTTCCATGGAAGCAATGAATTATGTAAAGCCCGAACTCATCGTCGTTGCGTTCGTGCTGTATTTTTTCGGTGTTGCTTTGCGGCAGTCGCAGGCGGTGAAGAATAAGTACATTCCGCTGATCTTAGGCGGCATCAGCATGGTGCTGTGTGCGGTTTGGGTGATGGCGACGAGTGAGATTGAGACGGCGAAGGAGGGGGCGATGGCGGTTTTTACGGCGGTCACGCAGGGGATTCTGGTGGCGGGGCTGAGCAATTATGTGAATCAGATTATCAAGCAGATCCATAAGCCGGAGTGAACGGCGCTTCAAAAAATCTGTGTTATGCCGGAGCAGTCTGAACCGTCAGAAAGGGGAGAATATGAGAATTGATCGGTCGTATCTTGGCAATCAGAATACGTATGCGGAAAACAATCCCAAATGTATCGTAGTCCACAACACCGACAACTTCGCAGCAGGTGCCGATGCGCGGGCACATGCGAGAGCACAGCATGACGGGAATTTCCAGAACATTTCCGCACACTATTACGTCGATGACGGTGACACAGCCTACCAGGCGGCACCGCACAGCCGGGGGTGCTGGCATGTCGGCATTAATTACGGAGGAAAAAATCTGTTTCAGCAGTACGGCAACAAGAACAGCATCGGTGTGGAGATGTGTGTGCAGGCCGGGTATAATTATGAAAAAGCATTTGAGAATACTGCGGCACTGGTGCGGGAGATCATGCGGGAGACGGGGATTCCGCTGGAAAGAGTCTATCGTCATTATGACATCTGCAGCAAATACTGTCCGAGCCAGATCATGAACCGCGGTGACTGGGACCGCATGAAGCGGATGATCGGAAGCGGTGCAGGGAGCACAGGAACGGGAACAGCAGGCAGCGGAACAGGAAAAACGTATGCGCCCGGGATCTATCAGGTGCAGACAGCGGCCCTCAACATCCGTCAGGCACCGGATGCGGACAGCAGGATTGCCGGAACGATCCGGGATCAGGGAAGCTACACGGTGACGGAAATCCAGAACACAAGCTGGGGACGGCTTCTCTCAGGGGCAGGCTGGGTCAACTGCCATACAGCGTATTGCCGTTATGCCGGTCCCGCAAAAGAAAAATCGGCAGAGACAGCAAAGCCATCCGGAAAGACAGTCGCAGAGGACGGAATCTGGGGCGAAAATCTGACGCGCCGTCTGCAGGAACTTTTCGGCACACCGCAGGATGGAAAAATCAGCAATCAGCTGGCCGTCAACCGGAAATTCTGTGATGGCATCACAGCCGCCGAGTGGGACAGTACGCCAAAAGGCGGATCGGCCCTTGTAAAAGAAATGCAGAAATGGGCATCGGCCGGCATGGACGGCTATATCGGTCCGCAGACAATCCTCGCCTGGCAGAAAAAACTCGGCACGCCAATCGACGGCACAGTAAGCAGCCCATCCGCCATGGTAAAAAAACTGCAGAAGTGGTGCAACCAGAAATAGAAAAAAGAATACTCAAAGACCCGGTTTTGTGTTATACTGGAAGATAGTTTAAAATGAACAGAAAGAAAAAGAGCTTCAAAAAAGACTCGAAGTGTCAAATGTAAAATACAAAAGAGAAAAAATAAAGGTAATTTTTGCATACAGATTCATCGGGGGGAATTGCGGCTGACAGGAGAGAACAACAGCAGATGAGAAAAAAGGCAGTAAAAAATGCAGGAATGATACGAATTTATCTGAATATGGCATGGAAACTTTTGCAGAAAGACCTGCTTAGCATCGTGATATTTGAGACGGTCTACCGCCTGTTTTCCAGCCAGCTGGTTTCAAGACTCGCCAATGCGGCGATCAACTTTTCCTTAAAACAGCTGGGAACGAGTTATATGACATCGGAAAACTTCAACAAGATCATGCTGCATCCGCTGACCCTTCTGCTGATTTTTGGAATTCTGCTTGTTTTCTTTTTCTGTATGTTGTTTGAAATCTATGCTGTCATGGCGGCTCTGGAGGCCTCCTGGAAACGAAAACGGATTTCCGTTCCTGCCATGATGCTTGCCGGCGGAAGAGGAGCCGCACAGTTTGTGCGCGCCCGCCCGTGGACCTGGTTTTTCTACATGGCGGCGAGCTTCCCGTACCTTTGGCTGCACAGCAGCTACAGCGCCATCCGCAGTATGAAACTGCTTCAGGTTTCCCTGACGAAGATTTTCAATGCCTTCCCGGCATACTGGATCCCGGTGGTGCTGACGATTCTGCTTGTCGCGTTCTCGTTTGTGTTTTCCTACACCATCCCGTTCCGGTGCATGATGACGGAAAAAGAGAAAAATACCCATCTGCGGGTGCGCCAGACACTGGAAAAACGCGTGCTGCGTGAGCTTGGCATCAACGTCTCTTTCCAGGTGATGATTTTTCTGATTACGTGGGTTCTGTATCTGATTTTCGGAACGGCTGTCGTTGCCTATGCAAAGCTGGTGAAAACGCCGTCTACCGTTGTCAGTACCGTCATCGTCTACGGTGACTGGGTCAAATCGACGATGAGCCTGATCGGCGGAGCGTTCGGCCTTGTCGGAAGCATTACGTATCTGTATCTGATTTTTATCCGTTCCTCCCGAAAGGGCTACCAGAAGAGCCGGACAACGAAAAAGCCGAGCTCGAAGCTGGTACGCACCTTCTGCGGTCCGGTAACGGCGGTGGTTCTCACGATCGCCATGCTGGCGGGAGAAACGGTTTATCTTGTATATGCCATGCGCGCAACACGTGCAGAGGCAACGGCTTCCTCCCAGTATATTTCGGTGTCAGCGCACCGGGGCGGAGCCAGAAAAGCACCGGAAAATACGATGAGCGCGATCAAATATGCAGTGGACAGCATGTCGGATTACGCGGAGATCGATGTACAGGAGACGAGTGATGGTGAGATTGTCCTTATGCACGACACAAATCTGAAGCGGACAACCGGTCTGAATGCCAGCATCTGGACCCTGACCTACGATGAAATCAGCCAGCTCGATGCCGGTGTACGATTCAACAAAAAATTCCGCGGCGAGCAGATTCCGAAGCTGGAAGAAGTCATCGCGTACGCGAAAGGAAAAATCAACCTGAATATCGAAGTAAAATACAACGGCCACAACCAGAATATTGTCAAAAAAGTGGTGAAAATCATCGAGGACAATGACTTTGTGGATCAGTGTGTGCTGACCTCCATGAACTACAATTTCCTCAGGCAGGCAAAGAAAATCAATCCGGATATCAAGACCGGGTATACGATGAAAATGTCGTACGGAGGCCTGGAGGATATGGACGCGGCGGACTTCTTTTCTGTAAAATATACGTACATCACAGAAAGCTTTGTAGAGCATGCGCACAGTCTTGGTAAAGAAGTCTGTGCCTGGACGCTGAATTATCAGGGAGATATGCAGCGGATGGTCAACTGCGGCGTGGACAACATTATCACGGACGATCCGGAGCTGGTGCGTAAGGTTATCCTCGGAACGACCGACCGAAATCCGGGCTTTGTCAGCCTGCTTGGCTATGCACTGAAATAAATGGAGTAAAACAATGGAGGTGGAAACTTCATGGCAGAGAAAGTAAACATGCCATCCCAGAAGAAAGAAAAGAAGAAAAAGAGGAAGAAAAAACTTCCTTCGGATTTTTATGATTATAACCTGCTGGCCTGCACCATTCTGCTGGTCAGCTTCGGACTGATTATGCTGTACAGCGCGAGCGCCTACGAGGCGGCCAGTACATTCAAAGGAAATGATATGTATTATTTCACGCATCAGGCGGGGCTTTCTGCTATTGTTCTGGTGGGGATTGTGATATTGTCGAAGTTTGTAGATTATCATAGTGTATGGTTCCAGCGGATTGCAGCACTGGTATACTGGGGAAGTCTCCTTCTGATGGCGGCGGTAAGGTTTACGCCGCTTGGTTATGAAGCCTATGGGGCGAGAAGATGGCTCCGGATCGTCGGTGTCAGTCTTCAGCCTGCGGAGATTGGAAAGCTGGGGCTGATTCTGTATTTGCCATACATTATCCTGAAGATGGGAAAAAATATGCGTACCATCCGCGCAAAAGCGATTGTCCTCGGACTTGGCGTGCTGCAGGCGCTGGCTGCGTGGATTCTGACGGACAACCTGAGTACCGCCATTATTCTGGGACTCATCGCCTGCGTCATTTTGTTTCTGGCGGACCCGGAGGTAAAATTTTATGCGCGTGTGATTCCGGGCGCGGCGGTAATTGGCGTTTTTGCGATTATCATTTTAAAAAATAATCTGCAGATCTTTGAAAGAATAGGCGGTGACTTCCGGTCGAACCGTATCTATGAATGGCTTTCCGGAGGCAGCTATCAGATTCTGCAGGGACTTTATGCGATTGGCTCCGGTGGATTTCTCGGAAAAGGACTTGGCAACAGTACGCAGAAGATTACAACAATTCCGGAAGCACAGAACGATATGATCTTCTCGATCATCTGCGAGGAGCTTGGAATATTTGGCGCGCTTCTTGTATTGTTGCTGTTTGGCTACTTGCTGTACCGTCTGTTTGTGGTTGCACAGAATGCGCCGGACGCGTATGGAATGCTGATGGTGAGCGGCGTTTTTGCACATATTTCCATTCAGGTTATTCTGAACCTGTGTGTCGTTCTGAAACTGATGCCGGCAACGGGAATTACCCTTCCATTTATCAGTTACGGAGGAACATCGGTGCTCTTTATCCTGACGGAAATCGGCATTGCCCTGTGCGTCTCCCGCTTTATTGTGTTCCAGGATGGAAAGAGCGGAGAAGGAGAGGCACAGGCGGAAGAACAGTAAAAGTAGAAAAATCTATTGACAAATGCCGGAATAACAGATACACTTTTTTCGAAAGAAATACTGGCTGCCGGGTAGAGGCAGAAAGGAGCAGAACAATGTTAGAAAAGATAAAAGAAATTTTAGTAGAACAGCTCAACTGTGATGCAGACAGCATCAACGAAGATACCTCTTTTAAAGATGACCTGGGTGCAGATTCCCTGGATCTCTACGAGATGGTTATGGCATTAGAAGACGAGTACGGAATTGAAATCGACACCGACGAACTGACAGACCTTTCTACCGTCGGCGACTTTATGGAATATTTGAAACAGCACGGCGTAGAGGTCTGAAAAAGAGCATTGCCGCTGGCAAAAGTGGAAGGATGGTGCAGCTCGGAAGAAACGCCGGGCTGTTTTCCATTCTAAATAAATGGTGGAAGGGAACAGACAAAAGGATTGTTCCAGAAAAACCAGAAATCAGGAGAAAAGAAAAATGAGCAATGTAAAAACAAGATTTGCACCGAGCCCGACAGGCCGGATGCATGTAGGAAATCTGCGTACTGCCCTGTATGCGTATCTGATCGCAAAACACGATGACGGAACCTTTATGCTCCGTATCGAGGATACCGACCAGGAGCGTTTCCAGGAAGGCGCACTTGATATCATCTACCGTACCTTAAAAGAGACCGGCCTGGTACACGACGAGGGACCGGACAAAGACGGCGGCTGCGGCCCGTACGTACAGAGCGAGCGTAATGCAGCAGGTCTGTACCTGAAATATGCAAAACAGCTGGTAGAGCAGGGTGACGCTTATTACTGCTTCTGTGACGCAGAGCGCCTGAGCCAGTGCAAGCGTAACGTAGGCGGAAAAGAAATCTCGATCTACGACAAACACTGCCTTGGTCTTTCCAAAGAGGAAGTAGAGGCCAATCTGGCAGCCGGCAAACCGTACGTCATCCGTTTCAATATGCCGACCGAAGGAACCACAACCTTCCACGATGAGATCTACGGAGATATCACCGTAAACAACGAGGAGCTGGAAGACCTGATCCTGATCAAATCCGACGGATATCCGACCTACAACTTCGCAAACGTCATCGACGACCATCTGATGGGTGTAACCCACGTTGTCCGCGGTAATGAGTATCTGTCCTCATCCCCGAAATACAACCGTATTTACGAGGCATTCGGCTGGGAAGTTCCAGTTTACGTACACTGTCCGCTGATCACCAACGAGGAGCATCAGAAGCTGTCCAAACGCTGCGGCCATTCTTCTTATGAAGACCTGATCGATCAGGGCTTCTTAAAAGATGCCATTGTCAACTTCGTAGCCCTTCTTGGATGGAGCCCGGAAGGAAACCGCGAGATCTATTCTCTCGAGGAGCTGGTAAAAATCTTCGATTACCACCACATCAGCAAATCTCCGGCCGTTTTCGATATGACAAAACTCCGCTGGATGAACGGCGAGTACATGAAGGCAATGGACGACGAGAAGTTCTATGAGATGGCGCTTCCGTATATCCAGAAGACAATCCACCGTCCGCTCGATTTTAAGAAAATTGCAGCCATGGTAAAAACAAGAATCGAAGTATTCCCGGATATTGCAGACCTCATCGACTTCTTCGAGGAAGTTCCGGAGTACGACGCTTCGATGTACACTCACAAAAAGATGAAGACAAACGAGGAGACCTCCCTTGCACTTCTTCAGGAAGTAAAACCGCTGCTGGCAGCGCAGGAAGATTTCAGCAATGATGCTCTCTTTGAGATGCTCAGCGCATTCGGAAAAGAAAAAGGATACAAGACCGGTTATATTATGTGGCCGATCCGTACCGCTCTTTCCGGAAAACAGATGACACCGGCCGGCGCAACGGAAATCCTTGAGGTTCTGGGAAAAGAGGAGTCTCTTGCCCGCATCAACAAAGCGATTGAGAAATTATCCAAATGATATATAATGATTCACAGAAAAAAGCGGTGATGCATACCACCGGCCCCATGATGGTCCTTGCCGGACCGGGGTCGGGGAAAACCGCAGTGATTACGGGGCGGACCTGCCAGCTTGTAACGAGCGGCATTTCCGCCTCTCGTATTCTTGTCGTAACATTTACGCGTGCGGCGGCAAAAGAGATGAAGGAGCGGTATTTAAAGGCGATGGGAAAGACGAGTACCCAGGTCACCTTTGGAACGTTCCACGGGATATTCTACGCGATTCTGCGCCATACGTACCGCATGTCCGGCAACAATATTTTAAGCGAGGAAGAGAAAAAGCGGCTGATGCGCGAGCTGGTCAACCACTATGCCAGAGACCTGGAGGAAGAGGATCTCGAGGAAAATCTGGCGCGCGAAATCAGCACTGTGAAGAACAATCAGATCCCGCTGGAACATTACTATTCCGCCTGTATGCCGCAGGAAAAGTTCCGCGAAATCTATGAGGCGTATGAGAAATGGCGGAAGGAGAACAAAAAACTCGATTTCGACGATCTGATGGTGCAGTGCAAACGTCTCTTTCTGGAGCGGCCGGAGGTCCTCCGCGCCTGGCAGCAGAAATTTCAGTATATCCTGATTGACGAGTTTCAGGACATCAGCCCCGTGCAGTATGAGATTGTGCGGATGCTGGCGCTGCCGGAAAATAACCTCTTTATTGTCGGGGATGACGATCAGTCGATTTATCAGTTCCGCGGGGCCAAGCCGGAGATCATGCTGAATTTTCCGAAAGATTACCCGGGCGCGGCGCAGGTAGTGCTCGATAAAAATTACCGTAGTACGGAATTTATCGTGAAGCGGTCCCAATGCCTGATCCACCACAACAAAAAGCGGTATGAAAAGGCGATTTCCACCGACAACGAGAAAGGCGCTCCGGTTGCAATCCGGAGATATAAGAACCCGCGCGAGGAGATGCGTGCCGTTGCCGAGGAGCTGCGGGAGGCGGAGAAAAACGGCTGTCCGTATGAAGAGATGGCGCTTTTGTTCCGCACGAATCTTGGCTGCCGGACAGCAGTAGAGGAACTGATGGAAGCACAGATCCCGTTCCAGATGCGGGATACCCTGCCGGATCTCTATGACCACTGGATTGCGAAAGATCTGCTGACGTATCTGAATCTTGCGATGGGAAGCCGGAAGCGCGGCGAGTTTTTAAAGATTGCCAACCGCCCGAACCGTTATCTGTCGCGGGATGCCTTTGAGGAGGCGACTGTTTCGTTCGATGCACTTCTGGAATATTACGAAGAAAAAGACTGGATGTGCCAGCGGATCCGCAAACTGGAGCAGGATATCACGACACTGACGCATTTATCGCCGTTCGGCGCGGTCAATTACATCCGCTATGCGATCGGCTATGAACAGTATGTGAAGGAATATGCTGCATACCGCCATCTGAAAGAGGATGATCTGATTTCCGTTTTGGACGAGCTGCAGGAGGCGGCAAAGAGCCAGAAAAGCATCGAGGGCTGGTTTGCACATATTGAGGAATACCAGCAGAAGATGAAGGAAAAACAGAAGCAGCGCGCAGAGAGTGCGGAAGGAGTTATGGTTTCCACCCTGCACAGCGTCAAGGGACTCGAGTACGACAAGGTCTATCTTCTTGACGTCAACGAGGGCGTAATGCCGTATCAGAAAGCAGTCCTTGCGGAGGCGATCGAGGAGGAGCGGCGGATGTTCTACGTCGGAATGACGCGCGCCCGGAAAGAGCTGACGCTCTGTTATGTGGAGGAACGGTTTGAAAAGAAAGTCGAGCCGTCCCGGTTCCTGGACGAGGTGATCCAGTAAATTTGTACTGTTGTGAAAGATGTTGAAAATAAATTTACTAATTGATAAAATTTTAACAAATAATACATTGACAAAGTTTTAACAATGAAGTATAGTAATGCATGTAAGCGGGAACAATAAGATGACCGCAAAGCGAGGAGGAAAAACATTATGAAAATTTTATTTTACGATACCCAGAACTACGACAGAGAATCTTTCGACCGAACCAAAGAGCAGTTTCCAGAAATTGAAGTGGAATATTTAAAAACCGGCCTTGCTGCAAGAACCGCTTCCCTGGCAAAGGGCTACGATGCCGTGTGCGCCTTCGTAAACTCCGATGTCGGAACAAAAACCGTAGAAGCACTGCATGAGGCAGGCGTCAAGCTGATCCTGATGCGCTGCGCAGGCTTCAACAACGTAGATTTAAAGACAGCTGCAAAATACGGCATTGATGTACGCCGTGTACCGGGTTACTCCCCGGAGGCTGTAGCTGAGCATGCGATGACACTGGCCATGACGGTAAACCGCCACATGCACAAAGCATATACGAAAGTAAGAGAAAACGACTTCAGCCTGGGCGGACTGATGGGATTTAACTTCTATCAGAAGACCGCCGGAATCGTCGGAACCGGAAAAATCGGTGCGGCTATGGCAAGAATCTGCCGCGGTTTCGGCATGAAAGTCATTGCTTACGATGTATACCAGAATGAATCCTTAAAAGATTTTGTTACGTACGTAACTCTTGATGAACTGCTGGCGCAGAGTGATCTGATCTCCCTGCACTGCCCGCTGATGGACAGCACATACCACATGATCAACCGCGAGAGCATCAAAAAGATGAAAGACGGCGTGATCCTGGTCAATACGTCCCGCGGAGGTCTGGTAAAGACAGACGACCTGATCGAGGGAATCCGTGCAAGAAAATTCTTCGGCGTCGGCCTTGACGTATACGAGGAGGAAACCCCGAACGTATTCGAGGACCGTTCCGATGAGATTCTGGAGCACTCCACCACAGCACGTCTCCTGTCCTTCCCGAACGTTATGATCACTTCACATCAGGGATTCTTCACCGAGGAAGCACTGCGTGCGATTGCAGAGACCACACTGCAGAATGCGCTGGATTTCGAGGCAGGAAAAGAGACCCCGAACATTGTCCGTGCATAATGGAAATCCACTAGAAAACAGTTATCTTATAAGAGAACAAGAGACAACCCATTTTCGGCGGGTTGTCTCTTTTAAATTATGAGAAAATAGTGTATGATGGTAGATAGCAGAAAAAACGGCCAGAGAAAAACACTGGCCGGATACAAAAGGAGAGCAGGATTTTATGGACTGTAAAGAAGCAGAAAAATTAATACAGCCATACGTGCAGGGAAATATGCCGGAGAAAGAGATGGAACCGTTTATTTCCCATATCCGGAAATGCCATACATGCCACGAGGAACTGGAGACATATTTTATTGTGAACCGTGCGATGGCATATTTCGAGGATGACGCGCCCGATTCCTACAATCTGACAGGACTTCTGGAACGCGATCTGGAGAAAAAAGAGGAAGAAGCGAGACACCGCCGGTACAAAGATACGTTTTTCCGGGTGCTGATGCTGATTCTCGTTCTGTTTCTGGTGCTCCTGGCTCTGCACTATTTTGAAGTGATAGAATTACCCTGGCTGAAAGGATTATTATGAGTGATAAAATCGTATTACTGGACGGACACAGTATTCTGAACCGGGCTTTTTACGGCGTACCGGATCTGTCCAATGCAGAAGGACTGCACACGAACGCCGTATATGGATTCCTGAATATTCTGTTTAAAATTCTCGATGAGGAGCAGCCGCAGTATCTTGCCGTGGCGTTTGACCTCCATGCACCGACATTCCGCCACAAAATGTATGACCAGTACAAGGGAACGAGAAAGCCGATGCCGCAGGAATTGCGCGAACAGGTCCCGGTGATCCAGGAAGTGCTCGCAGCAATGGACATTGAGATTGTCACAAAAGAGGGCTATGAGGCGGATGATATCTTAGGAACGCTCGGCCGCAAATGCGAGGCGGAAGGGATGGAAGTTACGATCGTATCCGGAGACCGCGACCTGCTGCAGCTTGCAACGGACCACATTCTGATCCGGATTCCAAAGACCGTAAAGCGTGTGACGACGATTGAAAATTACCACACGGCAGAGGTGCTGGAAAAATACAGTCTTCTCCCGAAACAGATCATCGATCTGAAAGCGCTGATGGGCGATACCGCAGACAATATCCCGGGTCTGCCGGGTGTCGGCGAGAAAACCGCGACGAAAATCCTGCTGCAGTACGGGACACTGGAAAATGCGCATGCACATTTCGAGGAGATCAAACCGAACAAGGCAAAAGAGGCGATGCGTGATCATTATGATCTGGCGGAATTAAGCAAAAAACTTGCAACGATTGATACCGATGCGCCGGTGGAGCTCGACCGTGAAAAAGCGGCACTCTCGAATTTTTATACACCAAAAGCGTATGAGATGTTCAAACGTCTGGAGTTTAAAAACCTGCTGGGCCGCTTCGAGGAGACGAGTGCAGAACCAGAGGATGCCGTCTTTCTGCGCACCGTAACGGATTTTTCCGAGGCGGAAGAACTCTTTGGAACCATCGCGAAGGAGGAGAAGGCAGGAGCCGCTCTTCTGACAGAAGAAACCCCGAAGGACGGACCGATGGCAGATCGGAGCCGTTCACTTGTCGGTATGGCAGTTGCGTATGGAAGCGGAGAGCCGGATGTTGTTTACTTCCCAGCAGAAGGTTTCCTGACCGGAGATTATTTAAAAGAAAAATTGACTGAGCTGCAGAAGCAGATTCCGGTTTTCTGCGTCATGGACGGAAAAGAATTTCTGAAGGATATGCCGGACGCCGATGAAGCCCATCTGTTTGATGCCGGAATTGCCGCGTATTTATTAAATCCATTGAAATCACAGTATTCGTACGATGATATCGTAAAAGAGTACGTACACCGCTATGTGCCGGCAGTGGAAGAGATCTTCGGCGGAAGCAAGATTCCGGCCGCAGGAAAGATGACGCCGGAACAGCAGGAGTCGTATGCAGGTCATCAGGCGTATGCTGTATTTGCCGCACAGGAAAACATGGAAAAGCTTCTGAAGGAGCAGGGCATGTGGGATCTGTACCGGAATGTGGAGATTCCGCTGGTGTTTACGCTCCGTCAGATGGAAACGGATGGAATCGCCGCAGAAAAAGAAGCACTTTCCGTTTACGGAGCTGAGCTGGCGGAGCGGATCGGAGAGCTGGAGGCACAGATCTACAAAGAGGCCGGCGAGGAGTTCAACATCAATTCCCCGAAGCAGCTCGGCGTGATTCTGTTTGAAAAGCTGCAGCTTCCGGGCGGCAAAAAGACCAAGACGGGTTATTCCACCGCCGCCGATGTGCTCGAAAAGCTCGCACCGGATCACAAACTCGTTGCCGATATTCTGGAGTACCGCCAGCTTGCCAAACTGAAATCGACGTACGCCGACGGTCTGCAGGCCGTGATCGGGAAAGATGGAAGAATCCATTCGACATTTAACCAGACCATCACCGCGACCGGCCGCATCAGCAGTACCGATCCGAATCTGCAGAACATTCCGGTGCGGATGGAGCTTGGCCGTCTGATCCGGAAAGCCTTCGTGCCAAAGCCTGGCTGTGTCTTTCTGGATGCCGACTATTCCCAGATTGAGCTCCGCGTGCTGGCCCATATGTCGGGCGATGAAAACCTGATCGAGGCGTACCGCGAGGCGGAGGATATCCACCGCATGACGGCATCGAAAGTGTTCCATGTGCCGCTTGAAGAGGTAACACCGCTGCAGAGAAGAAATGCGAAGGCGGTCAACTTCGGTATCGTATACGGCATCAGTTCGTTCGGTCTGGGCCAGGATCTCGGCATCAGCCGGAAAGAGGCAGAGGCCTATATCCAGCAGTATTTCGAGACGTATCCGGGTATCCATGAGTTTTTGAACCGCTGCGTGGAGGATGCCAAAGAGAAAGGCTATTCCGTGACGATGTTCGGACGCAGACGGCCGATGCCGGAGCTGAAATCGAGCAACTTTATGCAGCGGTCATTCGGCGAGCGCGTTGCGATGAATGCGCCGATCCAGGGAACGGCGGCGGATATTATTAAAATAGCGATGATCCGCGTGGCGAAACGGCTGAAAGAGGAGCAGTTAAAGACCAGACTTCTTCTTCAGGTACACGATGAGCTGCTGCTGGAAGTGCCGGAAGACGAGCTCGAAAAGGCAGAACAGATCCTGGAAGAGGAGATGACCGGGGCAGCACATCTGGCTGTCAAACTCGAGATAGATATGCACACAGGAAACAACTGGTACGAGGCGAAATAGCGCACTCATACCAGGAGTGAAAGGATACAAAAGAATGAAAGTTTTTGGAATTACAGGCGGCGTGGGCGCCGGAAAAAGCGAAGTGCTCACGTACCTTGGACAGAATTATGATGCAACGGTGATCCAGGCGGACGAGGCAGGTTACCTTGTGATGCTGCCGGGCGGCGAATGCTATGGAGAGATTGTGAAGCTGTTCGGCAGACAGATCACCACAGAGACCGGCGAACTTGACCGGAAACGGATTGCTGAGATCGTTTTTCAGGACGAAGAAAAGTTAAAAGCCCTGAATGCGATCGTTCATCCGGCGGTAAAACGGTATATCAAAAAAGCCATTGCAGCCGCGGAAAAAGCAGGGACGGAATACGTCTTTGTGGAGGCCGCACTCTTAATCGAAGAAAAATATGATGAAATTTGTGATGAACTGTGGTATATTTATGCAGATGAAGAAGTCCGGAAGGAGCGATTGATCGAAGGACGCGGCTATTCCGAGAAGAAAGTACGCGAAATCATGGCAAATCAGCTCTCCGAGGATGAATTCAGCAGCCACTGCGATTTTGAGATCGACAACAGCGGCGATTTTGAGGAAACAAAAAAACAGTTAGACCATAGGATGAAAAAATATGAAACTTTGTAGTATTGCAAGTGGTTCGAGCGGAAACTGCATTTTCGCGGGAAGCGAGACCACAAGCCTTCTGATCGATGCGGGCATCAGCGGAAAGCGCGTGGAGGCGGGGCTGGCTGTTCTCGACCGCAGCGCGAAGGAGCTGGACGGCATTCTCGTGACACATGAGCATTCCGATCATATCCAGGGCCTTGGCGTGCTGGCGCGCCGGTATGGTATTCCGATTTACGCAACGGATGGAACAATTCAGGCGATGCAGCAGACGAAGAGCCTTGGAAAGTTCCCGGAGGGGATTTTCCACACGATTCACGCGGATGACACGTTTACGCTGGGTGATATCGCCGTACATCCGTTTACGATCTCCCACGATGCGGCAGAGCCGGTCGGCTACCGCATGGAATCCGGCGGGAAATCGATTGCGATTGCGACGGATCTTGGCGTTTACAGCGATTACACGGTTCAGAATCTGACCGGGCTGGATGCCGTTTTGTTAGAGGCAAATCACGACGAGAACATGCTTGCGGTCGGACCGTACCCGTATCCGTTAAAACAGCGGATCGCCGGGGCGAAAGGCCATTTATCAAACCTGGCGGCAGGCCATCTCCTCTGCGAGATTCTGCACGACAATCTGCAGGAAGTGCTGCTCGGCCATCTGAGCAAGGAAAATAATTATGAGGCACTGGCCTTTGAAACCGTGGCCTGCGAGGTCACAACGGGTGATAATCCGTATCACTCGGGTGATTTTCATCTCGCTGTCGCTAAAAGAAGCGAAGTATCACCGTTAATTGAGGTTTAAATATACATTTTTAGAGCTACATACCATGTTTTTCGCAAGGCCGCCATTACCGGTTTTTCCGGGGCTTTGACATAAAACCAGAAAAAGGAGAATGGAAACATGAAGAAGACAATTATCACTGTCGTAGGCAAGGACACCGTGGGCATTATCGCAAAGGTATGTAATTATCTGGCAGAGAACCAGGTAAACATCGAAGACATTTCTCAGACGATTGTGCAGGGATATTTCAACATGATGATGGTAACGGACGTCTCCAAGAGCGAGAAATCCAACGCAGAGCTTGCAAAAGATCTGGAGAAGCTTGGAAGTTCCATCGGCGTTGTCATCCGCTGCCAGCATGAAGATATTTTCAATATGATGCACCGTATCTAAAGCGAAGGAGAAAAACGACATGATAAATCTGTTTGAAGTAAAGGAAACGAACGAGATGATCGAAAAAGAGAATCTGGACGTTCGTACCATTACCCTTGGAATCAGTCTTATGGACTGTATCGACTCCAATCTTGACAAGCTGAACCGCAAAATCTACGACAAAATCACGACGACTGCCAGAAATCTGGTTTCCGTAGGTGAGGAGATCGAGGGCGAGTTCGGTATTCCGATTGTAAACAAGAGAATTTCCGTTACCCCGATTGCCTTAGTCGGCGCAGCAGCCTGCAGAACGCCGGAGGATTTCGTGACGATTGCACAGACTCTGGACCGTGCGGCAAAAGAAGTCGGCGTCAATTTCCTCGGCGGCTATTCCGCTCTGGTAAGCAAAGGTATGACGACAGCAGATGAGCTTCTGATCCGTTCTATCCCGCAGGCACTGGCTGTTACGGATTTTGTCTGCAGTTCCATCAACCTTGGCTCCACCAAAACCGGTATCAACATGGATGCTGTCAAACTGATGGGTGAGATCATTAAGAAGACGGCGGAGGCAAGCAAAGAGAACAACTGCCTTGGATGCGCAAAACTCGTTGTTTTCTGCAATGCACCGGACGACAACCCGTTCATGGCAGGCGCTTTCCACGGCGTAACCGAGGCGGATGCCATCATCAATGTCGGCGTTTCCGGTCCTGGTGTTGTCAAACATGCTCTGGAAAAAGTACGTGGCGAGAACTTTGAGGTACTCTGCGAGACGATCAAGAAGACCGCATTTAAGGTAACGCGTGTCGGCCAGCTCGTTGCACAGGAGGCTTCCAAGCGGCTGAACATTCCGTTTGGTATCATTGACCTTTCCCTGGCACCGACTCCGGCGATCGGAGATTCCGTTGCGGATATCCTTGAGGAGATCGGCCTCGAGCACGCAGGTGCACCGGGAACGACAGCGGCGCTGGCACTTCTGAACGATCAGGTGAAAAAGGGCGGTGTTATGGCATCTTCCTATGTCGGCGGTCTCTCCGGCGCATTCATCCCGGTTTCTGAGGACCAGGGTATGATCAACGCAGTCAACGACGGTGCGTTGACCATCGAGAAGCTGGAAGCTATGACTTGTGTCTGCTCTGTAGGCCTTGACATGATCGCCATCCCGGGAGACACGAAAGCATCGACCATCTCCGGAATCATCGCAGATGAGCTTGCCATCGGTATGGTCAACCAGAAAACAACGGCAGTCCGCCTGATCCCGGTCATCGGAAAAGGCGTGGGCGAGACCGTAGAATTCGGCGGCCTCCTCGGCTATGCACCGATCATGCCGGTCAACAACTTCTCCTGCGAGGCATTCGTCAACAGAACAGGAAGAATCCCGGCACCGATTCATTCGTTTAAAAACTAAAAAGACAGCTGAAAAGCCGGCAGTGATCCTGAATGGAAAGGATCGCTGCCGGCTTTTTTACCATCTGCGCAAATAAAAATAGTAATTTTAAGGAATGTATAGTATGATATATTACATACTGATAATTTTACTTGCAACCCATAAAAAGTGTAAGAAAAAATGAATTATTACGGGGAACTTCAGCGGTAGCAGCCGTTGTTCTAGCAATACCTCTGCGGATGTGGATGTGAAGGCCGCCATAGAAAACACAAAGTATTATTTGAACAAAAACGGCAAAATGCAGACTGGCTGGCAGAAGATCGGTGGAAAATGGTATTACATGGATAAGAACGGAGCGCTGCAGGAATCTAAATGGATCAGCGGAATTTATTATGTAAAAGTCGATGGGCAGTCCGTTCGTCTGATGAAAGACCGGAAAGCTTTCCTTCCTCCCGGTAAATCGCACGGATCTGGTTCATGATGAGGTACAAAACAGACTGTTTCCTCAGATCTTTCGGTATGACCTCCAGTGCCTCATGGAACTTGCGCCTGTAATGTACCCAGCACCCTGCGATCTTCAGATCTCCAAAATATGATGTTCCTCAACTTCGACTTTTCAGGCACAAAGCGGTAACATCTGGATATGGCATCTGGAAGCTGTTTTCATTCTTTTTGCCGATCTGTTTTTTCTTTTTGGCTGCTCTTATTGGACAGCACGATCTGTTCCATCATCAGCTGCATCTTATCATTGCGGGTCTGTGTCTGTTTTGTCAGTTCCTCCATCTGATCCTGAAGACAGAGAAACAGAAGAAAATATATCTGCCGAAAGTCCATTTCCGTTTTTGATACACATCACTGGAACTTTTGGCACAGTTGCTGTTCTTTTTTTGCCTTTTAACGCTAAAAGGTAATGTTTTTCTTGTGTGCAGTAAAGTGTTACAGTATAATAAAACCAGTTTTTTTGCATAAGTTTAAGCGGAGAATCCTGCCGTAGCAGGATCCTTTCTTACGGTGTTATTTCACAGACGTAACCATAATAGTTTTACTGCAGGGGGGGATAGAAAATGAAAACAAAAGAGATTCAGGAACTCTATCAAATAAAATTACATAGTATGGACACGATCCTGCATCAGATATCGCTTATGGATCAGGTGGAAAATGAGCAGGAGCTGTCAGAAATCATTCACTCTTTGTTGCAGGCGATTGGAAACTATACAGGGGCAGACCGGGTATATGTTTTTGACTGGGAAACCGATC
>ERZ839947.171-NODE-171-length-94710-cov-38.965654_pt1 | contig 94710 bp, 91 predicted proteins | sample MGYA00519908_ERZ839947 | MGnify/ENA primary metagenome ERZ839947 (study PRJEB31850, sample SAMEA3708857) | human gut metagenome | biome: human gut; feature: human-associated habitat; material: faeces | place: China | collected 2014 ... | reverse complement strand
CAATATCAGTATCAATACCAGTCACGACAGTCATACCAACATCATCTTGTTTAACAAGATGAGTTGTTGTAAGTTCACTAATATAACTAGTCTTATCATCATTAATAGCAATATTGCCAGCAATATTTTTCACTGATTCTAGGGTATAATATATATATATAATATACTTCGTATATAATATATATTATAAGAAAAAAATTTACATGGCATTTATCTAGTTAATCAGCTTTAGTTTCATCATTACATTCACTATCGTTATAATCTAGACCAATTATACCACATTCATAATCATCAAGACCATCATTAATAGAACGAGCGATACTTTTTAGTTTATCACGAATAACAAGTCTATAATCATCAATAACCTTATATACCTGTTCTATATTATTCGCATTACCATTAGTGGTTATATTGGTAACAGCAAGAGGAATATCGTTATTAGTAGGATGAAGATTAGTAACTTCAACAGAAGTTATAGAATTATCATTCTCAACTTCAATAATAGCAATAATACGATGTACTTTCATAATGTTTAATATTAGGATTAGTATTATCAGACCTTGCAGCTAGGTCTTGATTGACAAGTCTTATCAGACTGTTAAGTTCGTTTACTGCAATCTATTTAATGTCGATAATGAGCATTTCCATGTCGAACACTAGCGATAGCATCAACAAAACTATTGTTGATAACATCAGTGCTACCAACCCGAAGGTCAGTAGCACTATGTTCATTAAAATGGCATGTCGTCATCGTCCATTGCAGTAGCAACAAAACTAGCTGCTTTAGCTTTAGCCTCACGCTTGGCAGCAATAGCAGCACGAGCATCATCCATAATCTGCTTGATAAGTACATTATATGCACCAACAAGAACAGGGTCAGTAGGCTGTTCGATACCTACAATATGATATACATATCGGTCATAATCCACAACATTGTAAAGATTATCTTTACGAGTAAACGGATTACGGTCTTGTACACCAGCAGGTACAAACTGACAAAGAACTTTGACAGCAACACCAGTCAGATACATACTAGCAAAACCAGCTTCAGCAGCTTCGCCAACATAGTTTACAAATCTACCGTAGAACTTGTCTTTGCGCATTACAAGCAGTATCTGATTGAATGGCATCTGAATAGCTCCAAGCATACCCATTCGATGTGTACCATCAGGCATACTTTGAGCACCTTTGACAGGACTAGCAATAGTAATAAACGCATTGAGATAAGGATTGCCATTACGACCTGTACGTTCTTGACAATCAATATTAGTAATGACAGTAGTCATTACATAACTATGACCATCAGTACAGATGCGTTTAACAACATCATTAATGGTTTCCACTTGCGTAGAACTTTGGTTATCTGTATCAACAACAGGTTGAACAGGTTGGTTAACACTAGCAGTTTTTTCAACTACGTTAACACTCTCAGGAGCAGCAGCAGCACTCTGTACAGCTTGTGCTAAATCTTTAACGTCTGGCATGACTATTAAGTATTTAATTATGCTAATCAGTAGCATTACTGACAGTTGTTTCGTTTCAACTGCAAAGTATTTAATGTTGATAATGAGCAGCATCATCTAGTAGAGATTAATCTCTACTAAGATAACTAACAATAGCCGATAGTATTCCAAATATAACAGCAGTAATCTGTTCATCACTAGTTGGTTCTACTTTCAATGCTAGTATGATAGCTGGTATCATCAGTATGATAGCAACTAACAACAATGGTTTGTTTGTTTTCATAATGATTGGTATTAATAGTTAGTAATGTAATGAGATGAATAATCTCAATGTATTTAATGTTGATAATGAGCTGGATTATCATTAACTCTATCAACTTTAGACGGGGGTAGTCAATCAAGTTTAACATGACCGGGGGTTCTACTCACTAGCCTCATCAAAACATTAATAAACTTAATTGCCCTCATCAAAACATTAATAAACTTAATTACCCTCATTACTAGTCTCATTACTAGTCTCATCACTAGTCTCATCAAAACATTAATAAACTTAATTACCATCATCGCTAGTCTCATCAACACCAATAAACTTAATTACTCTCATCAACACCAATAAACTTAATTACCCTCATTACTACCCTCATCAAAACACTAATAAACTTAATTACTCTCATCAAAACACTAATAAACTTAATTATCATCATTACCATTACCATTACCATTATCATCATTATCATCATTACCATTATCATCATTACCATCATCACTATTACCATTACCATCATCATTACCATTACCATCATCACTAGCCTCATCAAAACACTATCACTATTACCATCATTAAAACACTAATAAACTTAATTACCATCATCATCATCACTATCACTATTACTTTCATCATCACTATTACTTTCATCATTACCATTACCATCATCAAAACACTATTACTTTCATCACTATCACTATCACTATCACTATCACTATTACTTTCATCATCTTATTCATTCTTATTCTCACTCGCATCATCACTATCGCTTTTATTACCTTCTTCACTATTATCTTCAACATCATTTTTACCATATTCATCACTTTAATTTTCTTCTTTTTAATTATTATTACTTTCTCCTAGAACTTGACGGGGGTGTTTAAGACTAGTTTAATGACCCACCCCTCCTACTCACTAGCCGCACTGTTACATTAATACACTCAATTTTTCAATCGTCATTATCATCATCGTCATTATCATCATCGTCATTATCATTATTATTACATTTATCTTCATTATATTTATAATCTTTTTTAATGCTATCATCTTTATCTTTATTATTATTAATTCTTTTACTTTCATTATTACCAATCCCAATCAATTTTACCAGTATCAACTTCTTCTGCTTCAATTATTTCAGTTTCATTATTTTCATTATTTGCTTTATCTACATTATTCTCATTATCATCATATAAATAATCAAGTTCACTTTTATATACTTGTTTATTTTTAATTATAATACAATTATCATCTTTAACTAATCCTATTCTATCTATATAATTAACATTATTATCAAGTTTAATTTTAGAATCATCAAGTTTACCTTTAGTAATAATTTCATGAAATTTATTAATATCACCTTTAAATATAACTCTAGGATTAACTTCAAACATACTACGTTTATCTGTTCTACGAATAATATTAAGTTTTTCTAATGTAACAATAGCATTAGCAAAATCTCGTTTATTACATCCACTTCTAATTCCATTTCTACAAACAGCATCAAATAAATCTTTACTAATTTTAACAACATTAGAATTAAAACAAATAGTATAATTAATAAAATAAAAAAGTTCATGCAGAATTATACTTCTTAGTTCAACTATTTCTCTCCAAGCATTAATACCAACATTAGAATAATATCTTTTAATAATTTTACCTGTATCAAAACATTCCATACGTCCAGTACCACATAGATATTTTTTATTATTATTTTTAATATCAATATCAAAAGTATTAGGTATAATAATACTTCTATCATTAGCTATATCTTTATTAATAGCATCAATAACAAGTTTATTATAAACTCTGCTAGGCTTAAAATCTTCTTTAAAAGTCATAACAATAACAGTATTAAGTTTAACATAAAAATATATTACTCTAGGAAATTAGCGAAATGTGTTCCAAAATGGAATAGATTTCGTGCACAAAGGTAGTCATTTTTGCCACTTAATTTGCATACTGATGGAGAATTAGGTATTCAGTATGATACATAATATGTATTATAACTTATTGATAATCAATGTATTATAATTACTATAAAGATATATTATATAGATATAATTATATAGATTCACTGTGACCCGCTCCGAGCTTCGCTCTCCGCTAGACTCCCCTTAGAGGATGGATATAATCACTATCAATCATATCAAGTTAATCAATACTATAATCATTATTAATATCTCTATTAATATTATCAATACTAATATGATTAAGTCTAGCTTATCTTCATCCTCCACGGGGAGTATGACTTGCATATTTATAATCATATAATCCTCTATGATGTAAATGTTAAAAATAGTTTTTCTCTTGGTAGATTCATCTAAACTCTTACATTTGCTAAAAACAATTAAGTTATGGGTAAAGATAAAAGTGAAACTAAACCTAAATACACTAGAGAATTTCATAGTGGAGAAAGGAATAAAAAAGAAGTTAAAATTCCTAGTAAACTTAAACTTGGAAATATTGGTATTGATAGTATTATTAAAACTAAATAATTTAGTATTATGATTAAAGTTGAAAGTAAATTTAAAGATTTTGGTATTCAAATACCTACTGACATCAGCGAAATAACAAGTGAAGCACTTGACGCTGTTCTTACTAATGTAGTTATTGCTAAACATTATTGTGCTGTTGCTCTTTGCCAAAATGAAAGTTTGTTTGGTGTTATTAATAATAAAGTAAGTACAGTTGAAGTTATGCCAATTATTGCTAAGATTAGTAAAGAAGATGCTGAACTTATTGGTATGAATCAAATGGATAAGATTATTATTGACCGTTCTACTCTTGAACGTGGTTATCATCTTTATCTTAAAAATAATGTTCTTAGTCCTCAATTTGTTAATAAGTATATTACTAATGATACTGAACTAACTCGTTCTATTACTGTTGGTACTTTTGGACAAAATCAAGGATATAAAAAAGGACAGAAAGTTTGGTTTGTTGAATTTAAAGTTATAGCTATTAATGATTTAAGAGCTGCTATTACTGATAAACATAAAGCTATTAATCCTTTTGTTTATCATTCTGCTGAAAAAGCTAATTAGCCATTTCGTCTAAATAATCGAACTCTTCTTAGAACTACTTATGTATAATTTAAAATTATAGGTACTTGTGTTCTTGTTTATAGTAGTAATCTAAGAAGAGTTCTTAAACTTTCAATTATGGATTTTAAGACTAATACTAGTTTTAATATTGCTAATACTAGTTCTCATGAAGATTTTGATGATGATTATATTCTTATCTATAAAGATATAAATAATATATTAGATGATATTGGATTTCAAGGTGATGATAGAATACTTTGTAAATCTATTATTGAAAGTCTTGAAAAAGAAGCTAGTATTAATATACGAAAAAATAAATGTGTTGCTATTCCTCATATTGGCACTATTCAAAAGAATTGGTATCGTTCCAAACTTATTAGTCATTATAAAGACTTTAAAGAAGCTAGAAAAACTATGACTAGAGAAGAGTATAAAGAATATACTGCTAAAGTTATGGAAGAAGAAAAGCAAAAACATTATGAAGAAGAAGAAAAGATTAAGACTGAACATAAGTTTAAAAAGAAACTTCTTCCTACTTGGATTAAACTAAGTAAAAAACATAGTGCTGCTTATGCTAATCTTTGGCTATATGCTATGGGTAAACTTGAAATTATTGAATTTGATGAAGAAGTAGAAGAAATATATGAACGGTTTGGAATTGGATTGGATGCTGACCATAGATGAAACTGGTATGCCAAAAGCTCCTACACTTAAACAACTTCTTGATAGAGATGTTAGTCTTCTTTATACTAGAGATAAATCTCCTAATAAAGAGATGTATATTAAAGAAGTTGGAGTTATTTATTATCTTGGTGACCCTAAAGGTCCGTGTCTACAAGAAGGTCTTAGTGAAAAAGAAGCTCTTAAAAAAGCTATTGAAAACTTTGATTTACCTAAAAATTATCAACCTGATATTCTTGTTTGGAAACTTATTAAAAGATATTATAACCAAAAAGCTGGAGCTGGTATGGAAGCTGTACTTAATATTAAGCGTGGTATTCATAATGTTGCTTTAGCTGCTAGCAAATTAAATGAATTGTTGAATGACAAGTTATCTGATGGTGCTAGTCTAGAAGATGTTCCAGTTGTTATTGGTTATATGAAACAAATTAATGATTTAGCTAATCAGTTTCCAAACACGATTAAAGCTCTTAATGTAGCTGAAGAAAATCTTCTGTATGAACAAGAGAATGTTGCTGGTAGAGGTGGAGTTGAAATTACTAGTAGTATGATTGAAGAATAAGCTGATGCTAATCCACTTCATCCTCCACGGGGAGTCTAGCGTAGGCACGTAGTGCCGAAGCGGGTCCAAATTAGTGTTGAACTTAATGGTATTAATAATATGGAACTTAGAGATAAAAGATATAATGATATTCGACTTATTTTTCATGAAGAAGAACATAAATATAATGATAGTCTAGGTAATGATTATATTTCAACTACTACTATCCTTCATAATTATGCTCCAAAGTTCGATAAGAACTATTGGTTGAGAAAGAAGTCTAAAGAACTAGGGATAAGTGAGAAGAAACTAGAAGAACAATGGTCAACTATTACTAAAGAAGCTTGTGAACGTGGAACTAATACTCATAATGGTCTTGAAGATGGTGTTAAAGGGGCATCTATGTTTCAACAAGCTATTAATTATCTTGATAAACGTGAAAATGGTGTAATGGTTACTATTGCTGATATTCCAAATTTTGGTGCTAGTTATAAGTTACTTAATCTTAAAGATTTTATTGAACTTACAGATAATCGTTATCCTCTTATTTATAATGCGTTTAAAATGTACACTGAAAGAGGATATAAGATTTATAGTGAGATTGGTATGTTTCTTATAGATTGGTTAATTAGTGGAACTATTGATATTCTTCTAGTTAATGAAGATACTAATTGTGCTGTTGTAGGTGATTGGAAAACTAATCGTGGTGGATTAAAATTTAGTAGTGGTTATTATAAGAAAGATAAAACAGTTAGACCTGCACAACAAACTAATGTTTGGGTTGATAAAGATGAACGACTTTTAGCTCCTCTTAATCATCTTCCTAATTGTAATGGTGCTATATATAATCTTCAACTTAGTATGTATGCTTTTGCGGTTGAATATATACTTGGTTTAACTATTAAAGGTATTTGGCTGTGTCATATTGATAGTGATTTTGAACTTAATGAATATGGTATGCCAAAAAGATTTTCTGATGGTCTTTATCATATTAAAGAGAATCCTGTTGAAACTACTAAATTCTTTACTATGAATTATCTACGTGACGATATTAATAAAGTTCTTAAAGATAGAGAATTACAAATTAAAGCTAGTGGTGTTCAAACTCAATTTAAACTTGCTATATGAAATTAAATAAAGATAATTTAATTGGAGTAATTATTGGTTTTATTGTTTTAGTTATATTTGCTATTTGTTTATCTAGTGGATGCGCTAAACGTATTACTCCAGTTCCTGAAATTCGTTATGTTCCTGTTACTGATTCTACTGCTATTAATGAATTAGTTTTAACTAAAGAATTACTTCGTAGAACTCAAGATTCTCTTAATGCTTATAAGTCTGATACTACAATTAGTGCTGATTATTTTGTAGCTAAATATAAACTTGAGCGTATTAGATATTATAATGATATTGCAGGTAAAGGAAATAATATCAAATTTTTACGTTCATGGATTCGTAGAACTCTTGAAGAATAAAATATTATGTATATTGTTAATCGTAGAAAAAATATTAGACTAATTGGTTGTGAGCATTTTATTGATGATGATTTTACATTTGTAATTTATAAAGTTCAAATTAAAGTTCTTTGGTTTTGGATTACAATTAAAGAATTTGATGGAGATGATTATTATGATGCTGTTGATTGTTTTAGATATTGTACTAACCCTTATATAAATTAAATTATGGCTTACTTTGGAGATGCTTTTAAAAAACTATCTATTAAAGAAGGTGGTTATGTAAACGATAAAGATGATGCTGGTGGAGAAACTTATAGAGGTATCAGTCGTAAATATAATCCTACTTGGCAAGGTTGGACTATGATTGATTCTTATAAGAAACATTATACTGTTGGTAGTAAAGAGTTTAAGTCTAAGCTTGATAATGATGTTCAGCTTCAGAAACTTGTTTGGGAAAAGTATAAAATAGGTTATTGGGATGTATTTGAACTTGATGATTTTAATAGTCAGAGAGTTGCTGAACAACTATTTGATACTAACGTGAATTGTGGTCAAGTTGCAGCTATCAAGATGGCTCAAAGAGTTCTTGGTCTTAAAGAAACTGGTAGATGGAATCTTGATTTACTTAATAAACTTATAGAAATAAAAGATTAACTTAATACTGTATAGAATTATGAAGAAGATGTTAATAGCAATATTTATAATAGCGATTATTAATTTATGTGTTACTCTGTATTTATCAATAAGTCGTTTTAGTGTAGAAGCCAATTCATATAATAAAAGTGACACTGCTATTAATCATGTTCGGATTGATTCTATACAGTTAGTTATAACTGAAAGAGAAAGTATAGTTTATAAATTAAAAGAACATGAGAAAGATATTGAAGATAAAGTTATTAGTCTTAATGATAGTGCTACTTGGGAGTTATTCAAGAAGTTGGTGTCAGAGTGAGATTGATAATATAGTGCATCCTCCACGGGGAGTCAACACTACTGATACAACTGTTCTTGTTCCTATTAATATGATTAAGGTCGCTAATACTAAAATTATTAAAGCTAAACTTTACAAAGATATTATTGATGAACAAGATAGTATAATTAATCTTCATAAGATTAAATATAATGCTCTTCATAAAGAAGTTGAAACTTTACAATATAATCTTAATAATAGTAATAAAACAAATGATAATTTAAATAAATCTATTGAACGTATTAAACGTAAGAATAGATATTTGGTAAGCGGTGGTGCTGTTTGCGCTATCGCTTTTGTTGTTTGTTTACTAGTTAAATAAAATATTATGGCTGATGGTAAATATCCTTTTCTAGAGTACATTGAAGAACCTGATAAAGAGAAAAAGTATAAGAAAGCTAGTGATTGTGGATGGTATGACCCTCATAATAACTTTTTAATTGGAGATAGTGGTGGTTTTCTTTTAAATATTAGACCTGGTAAATTTGTTAATACTGAACTTTTTAATGAAGCTGCTAGAACATATCAAGCCACAGGTAAATATACTCAATTTAAAGTTGATAGTATTCCTCATAGACAATTTAGACGTAGAGAATGTGATAGACGACGTAATGGTTTTTCTGCTCCTTGTTGGCAAAATCCAGATGGAAGTATAGAAGATGTTTGGATAACAGGTGGTCATTATAATTTTCTTAATTATACTCGTATGGAACGTACAGATGAATCATCTGTTATTGTTACTGAACATGGAGCTACTGCTAAAAAGATTTATAGTTTTCCTAGTTTTATTGATGCTCAATTTTGGACTTGGCAAATTATAGAATTTTGTAGACGTAATGGTTTGCATCTTATTATTGATAAAACTCGACGTGGAGGTTTTTCTTATATTATGGCTGCTGATAGTTCAAATGAAATTAACTTATCTAAACATAAAGTTGTTATTCATGTTGCAGCTGATAATAAATATTTAATTAAACAAGGAGGTTTAAGTGACTTTGCTGTTAATAACTTAAAGTTCTTTGAAGAAAAAACTCCATTTAAAAGAGGAATATTTAGTCCTACTACTGATAGTTTTAAACTTGGTTATCGTATGAAAAATGGAGTTGAAGCTGATGATAGTTGGTCTAGTTCTCTTTTAAGTGTTAGTGCTAATAATAATCCAGACTGTGCTATTGGTAAAGATGCTGTTACTATTAAAGTTGAAGAATTGTCTACAATGCAAAACTTTGATGAGTTCATGAATGTGACTGAACCTACAATGACTGTTGGTACTCGTACTACTGGTACTCTTATGGCTTGGGGAACTGCTACTGCTGCTAATATGCAAATATTTGAACAAAACTTTTATAATCCTAGAGCATTTAGATTTATGGCTTTTGAAAATGTTTTTGATAATGATACTCGTAATGAAGTTTGTGGATTTTTTAAATCTTATGCTTGGGGTCTTGAAGGAGAAATAGATGGAGTTAAAGGTTTTGATGAAAATGGAAATAGTAATTTACGAATAGGTCTTCAGCTTGCTGCACGAGAAAGAATTGAAAAGAAAAAAACTGCTAAGACTTTTGCAGAATATCTTAATTATCTTGGTCAACGTGCTTTATTTCCTGCTGAATCTTTTAGTAGTGCTAGTGAAAATATATTTAGTAGTGAAGCTCTTAATAAGTTTGAAGATAAACTTAGAGTTGATAATAGTTATAAGTTTTATACTGATGGTGAACTATTTGAAGATGGAACTAAAAAGATTTATTTTAAATCTAATGCTCGTATAAGAATTGAAAATCCTGATATGAAAACTTATGATTATATTCAAGGAGTTCCTAGACGTGGTAACGAAGACCCTCATGGTTGTATAAGAGTTTGGTTTGCTCCAGAATATGAAGAAACATATATTAATGATAGACTTGTAAGAAGTATTCTTCCAGGTACTTATGTTGCAGTTTATGACCCTGTTGGTATTGATAAAGATAAAAAAGAAATTACTGATAGACATTCTCATAATAGTATATTTGTTATTGAAATGCCTAGAGAACGTAATGGATTTAAACCTAAATTATGTGCTGCATATTATGGACGTACTGAAAGACTAGAAGAAGCTGATGAAAAGTTTTATCGTTTATGTAAATGGTATAATTGTATTGGTACTGGACTTGTGGAAATAAATCGTGGTGAAACTGTTTCTAACTTTCGTAAATGGAAAGCTACTAGATATCTAGGTTATGAACCTTTATATGTTTGGGATTCTGCTGTTAAAGAAAAAGTTAGTACTAGTTATGGTTATAATATTGGTAGTGGTCCTAAGAAACTAGATGGTCTTCGACTTCTTAAAGAGTTCTTATATGAAATTATTGGTAAGAATGAATTTGGAGAAGATATTTATGTTTTTGAAAGATTTCTTGATTATCAAACAATTCTTGAACTTAAAAAGTTTAATTCTGAAGGTAACTTTGACCGTATATCTAGTCTTATACTTTTAGGTATATATTGGAAATCTATTGATATTAAAGGTAAGCGAGAACTTGCTAGTCGTAAAAAAGTTACAGAAGAGAATGATAAAACAGATATTTTTAATAGACAATGGTTTTAAGATTAAACAAATAAAGATATGTATAATTTTGGTAGACTTGATTTCCCTAATCAGCATGTTAGTTATGCTGAAAAACAAGAAGTTGATTGGTATGCTAAATGTTGTGATTACGTTATAGAAGCTGGTATTGCTTGTAAAGCTGATTTTAATGTAGAAGAAAAGTTTAATATTCTTCTTGGTAATATTCCTAGAGAATATTATAGAAAAACTCTTAATCCTTATAATGAGAAAGATGAAAATCTAACTCGTTTTCCAGCTACTATGCGTAATTATGATATAATGAAAGGTATTATTAGAAGATATATTGGTGAATATATTAAGAATCCACATGATTTTATTGTTGGAGCTAATAATCCAGAAGTTGTATTTGCTAGAGATGCTGAACTTGGTAAACAAATTATGATGCTTGCAGAACAAGCTGTTGCTAAGAAAATACAAGAAAGTTATATGCAGTTTGTTAATGAAGGTAATAATCCTGAACAATTTAATCCTGAACAAGCTGTTGATATTGAAGCTTTTATTAAAGAATTTAATGAAAATTTTATTGATGATATTAGTGCACAAGGACAAGATTTAATTAATGTTATTGATGACCTTACTGATGCTTTTACTATATACGCTAGAGCTTATTTTGAATTTGTTGCTTTTGGAGCTTGTTATACATATAGAGATGTTGTAGGTAGTCAATTAATTAAACGTGTTGTTAGTGTTAGAGATGCTTTTCCTGTTCCTAACGATAGTATGTTTGCAGAAGATTATGATATGTTTGCTGAACGTCGTATGTTAACTAAACAACAAATTATAGATGAATTTTATGAATATCTTTCTGAAAAAGAACGTGAAGCTCTTGATACATATTATCAATATAGTGCTACTACTTCTAGCGATAGAGCACTTTTAAATTGGGATAAGTATATGTATTATTTTGGTGATATATGTAGTAAATTTAATAAAGATGATTTACAACATATTAAGAACACTAATATAATGGCTCGTGATGCTAATAATGGTTTATTTGAAGTTTGGCATACTGTTTGGAGAGGTGAAATAAAAGAAGGTATTCTTACATATAGTAATGGAGCATTTGTTACAACAAGAATTGTTGATGAAACTTATCAGCTTAACCCTGCTGGTGGTGATATTAGTATTGAATGGGTGTGGCGTCCACAAGTTTATGAGAGCGTTAGAATTGGTTCTCGTGCTACAAGCATATATCCTTATAAGGCTCGTCCTATTGCTTACAATAGGAATGGTAAACTTCCTTATAATGGTATTGCAGAACTTTTGCCGGGTTTTGGAAGATTTAGTGTTGTAGATACAGTCATTCCTTATCAAGTATTTCGTAATATAGTTTCTTATCATAGAGAAATGGCTATTGCTAAAAATAAGATGAATGTTCTTATGATTGCTAAATCTCTTCTTGGTAAAAAACCTGCTGAAACTATATATCGTATGGCTGCTGATGGAGTGCTTTATATTGATGATGAAGATGATGCTAATCTTGTTAAAGCACAAAGTGTTCGTTATCTTGAAAGTCGTATGAATAATTATATTACTGAACTTGGACAACTTATCCAAGAGATTGAACAGACTGCTAAAATGGAATGTGATATGACTCCACAACGTTATGGTGAGATTGCTAATAGTGCTGGTAAAGGAGTTACTGACGAAGCAGTTATTCGTGGAAGTATGGGTTCTGTTATTATTGAATTTATATTTGATAAAATGAGAGAACGAGATTATCAAGCTGAAATGGATTATACTAAACTTGCTTGGATTGATGGTCTTAATACTTCTTATAAAACTAAAGATGGCGATATTAGATATTTAAGTCTTGATGTTAATAGTCATATATTTGCTAATTATATTGTTACTTGTAAAACTTCTGTTAAAGAACGTGAGAAACTTGAACAATATAAACAACTTGCATTTAGTGCTGCTCAAAATGGTAATATGGATATGGCTAATGCTGCTATTCGTGGAGATAATGTTGCTCAAATTAGTAAACTTATTGATAAGTATCAAAATATTCAACGTGAGCATGAACTTGATGTTGAACGTGTTTCTCAACAAACAGAACAACTTCGTCAAGAATTTGAACTTGCTAAGATTGATAGAAAAGCAGAACAAGATAGAGAAACAATTAGAGTTGAAAAATATCTTGATGGTCAGATTGAAGCTATGAAAGCAAATGCTAATATTATGAGTTTTGATAATGGTCTTAGTGATGCTGAAAAGAGTCAAGCTGAAGAACGTATGGAAAATGCTAGACTTAATCTTGAACGTAGTAAACTTAGTTTAGATGCTCAAAAGACTTCTGTTGAAGCACAACTTAAAGAAAAAGAATTAGCTGTTAAACTTAAAGAAAGTGATGATAAAGTCAAGATTGCAAAAACGAATAAAAATCGTTATGATAGTAAAAGTAAATAATCGGCTGTACTTCTAAATTTTGTTCATAATAGGGCTGGACTTGCTTGTGAAAGTAGGTTCAGCCCATTTTCATTTTTCTTTACATCACATGAGCCATTTTAAGCTCATTCTAAGCACTTTATTCATTTCGTGATAGATTGATCATTATGATAAAATTTGATTCATACACGGCTTCTCTGAAAGCGACAGGTTAGGTTATCAGTAATAAATATTCTAGTTAGCAATAGTATGTTAGTCGGCAAATCGGCTTAAAGGTGAACATATTTTAACGATACAAGTAAAACTCGTATTATTATTATAGTTTATATTTGTGGTATAGTAATTAATTAAAAACAAAGAATTATGCCTAATTTTGATAGTTTTGGTTTTAATGGTGAAACATCTAATGGTGATGGAAAACCTACTGACGACATTACAGACCTTGATACAGGTAAAACAGGGCAGTTAGATGCTGATGGTAATTCTATTGATGATATTACTAATAATGGTAATGGAGATGGGAATAGTGATTCTAATGCTAATAAAAATGACCAATCTTCATCCTCCACGGGGGGTAAGCCTAATGACAAAGCGAATGACGCTGATGCTGAACATGGTTTAGAAGAAGGTACTATTATCGAAGATGGATATAATAAATATACTGTTGATAAAGACGGTAATCTTATTGACGATAAAGGTAATATCTTTAAAGCTAAAAATGAAGTTGCTGCTTATCTTAAAGAATTTGAAGTAGAAGATACTAAAGAAGAAAATACTATTGATGTTAAATCGATTCAAGAACTTGTAGGTGTTTCTGTTACTTCAGAAGATGGTAAACCAGTTGCTTTTGATAATACTCCTCAAGGAGTTGCAAGTTATATTCAATCCGTTATTGATTTAAAACGTGACGAATTTGCTCAAGCTGGTGTTAATAAGTTATTTGAAGATTATCCTATTGTTGGTGATTTTCTTAATTATTATGTTGCAAATGGTAATTCATTTGAAGGCTTTGGTGAACTTCGAGATAGAAGCGGTATTGAAGTAGATGAAAATAATGTAAGTCAACAAGAAGCTATTGTTCGTGAGGCGTTTAAGGAATTTAATCGTCGTGGTAATGTTGATAAGTATATTCAATATCTTAAAGATAGTAATGAACTTTTCAATGTTGCTAAAGAAGAACTTGAAGCTCTTCAGAAAGCTGATAACGAAATGCGTGAAACTAATGCTAAAGAAGCTATGCGAGTTAAAGCAGAAGAAGAGAAACAACTTATGGAATTTTGGAATGGAGTTAAAGAATGTATTGATAAACGACAAATTGCTGGTTATCGTATTCCTGAAACTGTTATTATTGAACGTAATGGTAAACAGATTTCTACTACTCCTGAAGATTTCTTCAATTATGTTTATCAAGTTGATGATAAAGGACTTTCTCGTTATGAAAATGATTTAATGAAGTTATCTCCTGCTGAAAGACGCGATGAAGAACTGCTTAAGGCTTGGCTTAAATATACAGGTAAAGGTTATGATAGTTTGATAGAAATGGCTGTTTCTGATAAAGAAGCTAAAAAGTTGAAACTTACTGCTAGTCAACGTAAATCTACAAAAGGAGCTATTAAAATAACTAAACCTGATAGTAAAAAAAATGCTCTAACAGATGAGCGTTTTGGTTATTAACATAATAGTAAATTTGTAGATGAAAACATTACGTGTTATTGGACAAACTCGTTATGAAGATAGAGGTTATTCTAATGAAGAATCAATTGCTTATCTTCAACTTCAAAAGCCAGAAGAAATTAATAGTTTTCTGACTTATAATTATGGTATGGATGATGACCGTTTTCCTTTAAGTTTTATTACTGAAGGTCAAGGTAGTCGTGGTATTAAAGATGTTGCTACTGTACAATGGACTTGGAAAACTATGGGTCGTATGAAGTTTACAGACTTTGTAACTTACTTTAATAGTGCTGTTACTAAACCGGGTCAAAATGGTAGTGAATTTGAAGTTCATTTCTCTACTCATTGGTTTATTGAACAACATGGTCTTACTGCTCCCGATGGTGTTACTCAAGTTCGTATTCAGAAAGACTTAGGTGAATCTGCTTATGGTTATGCTTATCTTTTGAAACTTACTTCTCCTAATCCTGATGCTTATGTTGACCCTCAATGGTTGGCTAAAGGTATGTATTGGGCAATGAGTGCTCCTACTGTTTCTGAATCTTATTCTAAAGGTAATAGAAGCAATACTATGGGTCCTGCTGGAATGACTTCTCAACTTGAGTTTTATCGTTATTCTAAAGAAATAGCTGGTAATCTTGCTAATGTTGTTACTCAATATCAATTCCAAAATGATAATGGTGGTACTTCTAATCTTTGGATTAACGAAGAGATGCGACAGTTCAACTTGCACATGAGAGTAATGAACGAAGAACGTTTGTGGAAGTCTGAATATAACCGTTTACCTGATGGTACTATTCCTTTGAAAGACCATGATAATGGTAAACCTATTCCTCGTACTGCTGGTATGTTAGAAATTTGTCGTGAATCTAACTACGATACTTATGGTGAAATTCTGACTGTTAATAAACTTGAACGTACAATCGGTGATGTTCTTGACCGTGATACTCAAGATGGTGATAAGAATGTAGCTCTTATGGGTGGTAAAGGATTTATTCGTGACTTTGAAATGGCTATCAGAACTGATGCTAAAGAAAACGGATTTATTACTCCTCTTGGTGAAAAGATGATTCAAGATAATGGTGATGGTCTTTCTTATGGACGTTACTTTAATAAGTATAAAACTCCAGATGGATATACTATTACTGTTATTCATAATGCTTATTTCGATAAGGGTACTGATGCTGAAGCTGCTAAGCAAAATGGTATGATTCATCCTACTACTGGCTTGCCTATTACTTCTCATCAAGCTGCTTTAATTGATATGAGTAATTATAAAGGTAATCAGAATGTTCGTATAGTACGTCAAAAAGGACAGGCTTATAAAGCTAAAGTTATTGAGGGTATGACCGATATTCCTAGTTGCTGGGGATTGCCTAATACTAATCATGCAGCTACTGAAATTGATATGGCTCGTTATGAAGTTAAAGGCTCTATTGGTTTGCAGGTAGATAACACTACTAAGATGTTCTTATTGAAATGTGTATTATAATCATTTAAAAGAAGCTATTTAAGATATGGATTTTAACAAAGTAAATGAAGCTAATAAAGCAGGAGAAAATACTCCTGCTGCTTCTAATATAAATACAGATAAACAGGTTATATCCCACGTAGAGGATGGAGTAGATAAACAGCCTGCTAATACAGTAGGATTTAGAGATGAAAGTCTTGATGAACCTTATACTGAAAAACGAACTATTACTATTAATTTAGTTACTAATTATTCATTATATCGTAGAGTTAATGATAAAACATTACCTAAACGAATGGATAAGATTGGTAGTTGTGTTCGTAGTTCTCGTACTCTTTCTTCTAATAAAGGTGAGATTGAATCTTATTTTCCTGCTTTAATTGGTCTTGCTCCTAATAATGAAAACTTTATTTCACGGGTTAAGGCTTATCTTAATAATATTAGTGTTTCAATTGATGAACTAGGTAAGACTTTTGATATTTCTTTCTTTTGGAATCGTAAACGAGATTATCTTCGTTTTAGAGCTGAAGAAGAAGCTATTGAAACTGCTTATATGAATAGTGACCGTAAAGGAGTTAAAGAACTTAGAGAAGCTCTTGAAGCTAAAATTACTAAGTTAAATCTTCTTGAAAGTGAAAAGTATAAATATGGTTATCCTATTGTTCTTGATGATTATCTAATTTATCGTCATTGTTTATTATATAAAGATGTAGCTAAAGATATTGCTCTTATTAATTCTGACCCATCTATTAGATTTTATTTTAAAGATGACCAAAGAGAAGCTGAGCGTCTTGCTAAACATCGTCAGGAAATTAATTCTGCTAAAGGCAATTATGTTAAACTTCTCACGAATAGTGATTTGTTTGATGCTGTATTTATTCAATACTGTGTTGCCAATAATATTAATATTCCTAACGGTATGGCTATGGATATTGTCGATAAACAAACTCATCTTGATAAATTTAGTACAAATGAACCTGCTAAGTTTAATAAACTTTGCAATGATAAAGATATTACTATTAAATCTTTAATTGAGGTTCTTATTTCTCGTGGAGAATTTATCAGAGCAATTCATAATCAGAATATTACTACTCCTGATGGTGAGTTCATTGGTGCTAATGTTAAAGAAGCTGTTACATGGTTTAAGAATCCTACCAATAGTGCTCTTGTTAGTGCTTATAAAAATAAACTTAAAAACATTTGATTATGAACATTGGGGAGATGCACGTGACGTTCAGAGAACTGGCACAACAGATGGGTATGCAGACCGTTCGTGCTATTCTCATGGAAGATATAGATATTTGTCTTAATGCTGCTATAATTGAAAAAGCTAGAAATGTAATAGTAGAAAACGTTGGACCTGTTCCTTATAATGATAAGGTTGCTCGACAAAATGCTTCTATTAGTCCTGTTAATGCTCTTAGAACTTTATACACAGCGGGTACTGTTAACGGCGAAGATATTACAGGTGGTGGAACAGAAGTTGACCCTTATAAAATTAACATTGATAGCGACGGAATAATGCTATATACAGGCTTTCAAGTTAGTTATAATGGCAAGACAATTTATGATTGCAGAATTATTGAAGCTGAAGATTTAGGTCAAACGCTAAGAGATTTCTGTAATCGTGCTGCGAAAGATGCTCCGATAGTTACTATATTTGGTGATGAATCTGGTATTAATGTTAATATATATACTGGACGTAATAATACAGTTAAACCTCAATTAGTTAAATATCTTTATATCAAAGAACCTGCTAAAGTTAAATTTGATGAAGATAGAGAAGAAGATTGGGTTAATTGTGATTTACCTCCTTATTTACATATGGAAATAGTTATGCGTGCAGTACAGATTTATCTTGCTAGTATTGGTGCTACTTCTAATGGAGCTGATAAACAAAGTTAAACTCTAAATTAAATTAAAAATGAGACAGTTTTTGTTAGCGGGCAATGTCGCTTATGGAGCGAGCTTACCTATTGCTGCTGGAGCGGTTGCTTTTACTTATCTTGCTAATGGCGAGGAAACTATTGACGCTGACGGTACTAAGATTACCGATAAGTTTTACATTAATCTTGGTCGTGAAGCAAATGGCCCAGTAGTTCTTCCAGCTTATAAGAAACATCTTACTTTTGTTAAAGGTGTTTATCAAGCTGCTACTACTTTCTCTGCTAATCTTACTATCGGAGATGTAAATGCTTATTCTGATTATTCTATTATGATTGTGAAAAAAGGATTAAAGTTCAATGAACGTAATCGTTGGACTGCTACTATTCATACTGGTCTTAATCCTACTGCTAATGATGTAGCAAAGAAATTAGTTAACCAAATTAATAATAATACTATTGGACATGGTATTAAAGCATCTGTTGCTGAGGCTAAAATTACTCTAACTGCTGAGTCTAAAGGTATTGATTATGAAATTCTTGGAGCTGATGAATTAGTTGGTATTGCAGTCACAGTTACAGCTCACGGTTTACCTGCTTATGGTGACGCTGCTTATATTACTGATTTAGCTAATAAGGCTGCTGCTGATGCAGGTATTGAATATACTTACCGTGATACTTATACTGAACTGTATCCTGCATATCCTATTAATCCTTTAAAACAATCTGACAGTGCAGATGCTGGATATACTATCTTTACTCTTCGTTTTGCTGTTCCACGTGAAATGAAAACTAGAGATGAAGTTGTTCATCAGATTGTACAGATTGCGTTCCCTACTGGAGCTGCTGCTATTGCAACTGTTGAAACTATCCTTAAAGCTATTGCTACTGAAGAAAAAGCATAACCTACTACCCGACTTGATTAGGTAAATATTAGGTAATATTAATCAAATAGGGGCTATTGGTGTTAGCATTAGTGTTAATACTGATAGTCCCTATTTTCGTATTCATAAAAATGGAATTAATACAAAATGCTTTTGAACAAGGTCTAGTTCCAGGTATTGTTATTGTTATTTATCTTATTATTAATAAAATAATTGATAATAATAAAAAAGACCCTCTTGATGATATTGCCAAACTTCTTAATATAGTTACTAAAGATATTATTGATAAAGATAGAGAAAAGTCTAAAGCTGTAGTTTCTATTGCTATGGTTAATGCAGCTTCAGAATGTGCTAAATTTGTTGCTTCTACTATTATTACTAATAATGTTGATAGTAACCGTGACCAAATCGAATATAATGCTCGACACTTAGTTAATAGTGTTTATTACGATGCTTATTCTAAACTTAATATGTATCGTGGGGATGAAGATTATCTTAGTCATTATATGAGAGAAGAATGGAAAGAAGATATATATGGCGATATTATTAATATAATTTATAATAAACATCTTGATTCTAATCAACGTATTCTTGCGTTTAATAAACGTGTTGATATTAGAGTTAGTGATTATACTGCATATATTATTAATAAGGCTTTTAAATAAGATAATATTATGATAAGAGGTTATATTAATAATCCAAAACAGCTATCGAAAGAGATGCAATTACGCATTGCAAGCATGGCTGAAAAACAGGTGAGAATAGCAGAATTAGGCTTCCCATTGAACGAAAAAAATTGGTGCAAGTTAACACAAGGACAAATTTTAATTCAAGCACTAGAAGCCTTAGAATTGCTTTCTGATGAGCAACAAAAATCAATTATTAATTCATACAATAACTTGATGATAGAATGAGTGAACAAATAGATGATAGTTATGTTAATGGTGTCTATGTAAAAGCTGATGGAACTGAACAAGTTGAGATTAGTCCTCAATATGTTTATATGACTGTTCCTAGCAAATATGTTTGTGTTTATCATAAACTATTAGTTCTTATGGCACAATATGGTCTTGATATGCTTAATGATTGTTCTGCTACTTGTAAAGGTAATAATAAAAATATTGTTACTTGTTGGAATATGTTTCAATCTGCTATGGCAGCATATCAACTTGGTCAAGATAAACTTGCTGAAACTCTTCTTAAATATATTAAAGGTCAACTTAATATTATTTATGAAGGTAGTGAACAAGTTCAGTATAGTGGTTCTATTACACTTCCTGTTGATGAAGAAGGTAAAATTCATGCAATAGTTAGTTGTGGAGATGCTCCTAAGTTTTATGTTGACCCTGAAACTGGTAAACTTTGGGAGAAGAAAGAAGAAGGTAAAGAATATAATGAAACTTATAGTCTTAGTGATGTTGATTATGATAATAAATAATGTGAATGTATTCCATCCTCTACGGGGGGTCTACACTATGAATTTAGTAAACCTAGAGAACGTATGAAAACAATAGAAGAAGAACTTGGTAAAGTTAGTCTTACTTGTAATGGTCAATGGAATGATAGACCTTATGAAAGACTATGTATAGTTCATGACGGTTTCTATGCTAGCTATATATCTCGTAAAGCTGTTCCTGCCGGTATTCCTTTATCTAATGAAGAGTATTGGCAACCTATTGCTAAACTTCGAGAAGATTTAGTTATTGATTATGAAACTTTCAAGAAAGAAATACTAGAACTTATTGCTGTTGTTCAAAGAGGTCTTAAAGCTGCTAGAATTGTAGTATCTACAATGGAAGATAGAGATGCTCTTACTTGGGAACAGATTGGAGTAGGTTGTGAAGTTTATGTTATTGAAACTAAAAAGAGTTATATTCTTGATGAAATAACTCCTGTTACTAATGCAAAGAAATGGCATCTTGAAGCTGATTCTGAAATTGGTTCTAAATTTGTAGAATCATTTAGTGGTATGTTTCCAAGAGCCATTGCTGAACGTGCTGTTGCTGATGAATTTGGTATTAATATTCAAGATAATTATCTTCGTCGTAATGTTGTAGTTAATTATATGGCACAAGTGCTTAAACAGTATTTTGAAGATAATGCTGTTCAAATACTTGAAGGTCAAATTACTCCTGAAATGCTTAGTGAATCTGTTAAACAAATGTTTACTGCTTCACAGATTACTAATGCTGCTGATGAAGAAGATTTAACTGTTGTTGATAATCTTCTTAAATTTGCAGATAAAGACTATAATACAAATGATTATAGTGGAAAGGCTCGTAAATATCTTCGTAAGAATATGATTAGTGGTGTTAATACTCTTACTCAAGATATGATTAACGAGCCTAATACTATTTATATACTTCAATATGATTATTGTTTAGCTGGACAAACTATTAAACTTCCAGATAATAGTATTATTCTTTGGAGAGGTGGTAGAATGTATGATGGTGAAGTTAAATTAAATCAATGTAGACTTCTTAGTAATTATCGTCAAGAAGATATGTTTGATAAAGAATCTATATCTCTTGATGGAAATTGGGCTGTTGGTCAAATACTTTATCATCCTCTTGATTTAGGTGAAGATAATAAACAAGTTGAAATTGTTGGTTGGGGTGGTTCTTATACTAATGATTTTTATTGGTTTTGGGATGGCGAAAAATGGGTAAGTATGGGTTTTGATTTATCTGTATATCTTACTCGTGCTGAATTTGAAGCTTTCTTAGAGAAGTTAAGAGAAGAGATGGAAAAGTTCTATGCTTGGCTTCTTAAAGAACTTAAAAAAATTAATGATCATCTTGAAATTCATGATAATCAAATATCTCAATTACAACAAAATATTGTTGATATTAATACTAGGATTAATAATCTTATTACTGAATATAATGCTAAATTTAAAGATATTTATAATAAGATTGGAGATTTAAATAGTAATATTGAAAATAGTATTACCAATCTTGAACAATATATTAATAATAAGATTGAAGAAATTCTTAATAGGATAGAACAAGATGGTAGTAATATAAGTAATGCGTATAAACAGTATTTTGAAAGTAATTATGTATCAATGTTTAAAAATAAGATTAAAGCTGGTACTAATATTACTTTTGTAGAAAATACTGATGGTACTATTACTATTAATGCTGCTGGTGGAGGTTCTGGCGGTGGTGGATTAACCGAAGAAGAAGTACGTAATATTATTAATTCTATGCTTAATAATTATTATACTAAGCAAGAAATTAATGATATTATTGCAGGTCTTGAAGGTGGTGGTGGCTCAGGCGGAGATGATATTCATAATGTTATGTCTATAACTCAACTTGGCGAAGCTAGAACAGGTAAGTATCTTATTATGAATAAATTTGCAGAAAGTGAAACTAAACCTAGTAGACTTGATGTAGATTTTAATTCTCTTTATACTGATATTAAAAATAAATTAGTTGGAGAAGGATTTGGATCAGGTGGTGGAAGTGGAGAAAGTGACGGTGTTGCTGCTAGTCAAATTCAAGCTTGGATTGCTGCTGTTGTTCCTATTGGTTCTATTATGCTTTGGGATAATTCTAACCCTCCTGCTGGTTGGGAAGTTTATACTGCTGCACAAGGGCGTTTTGTTATGGGTTATATACCTAACGGTATTAATATTTATAATAATCCTAAACAAGGAAATCTTGATTGGAAAACAGTTCTTAAAAATATTAAAGATACTTATGACCCTTCTGCTCCTGGTCGTAATATAGGCGCATATGGATTTTATATTGATGGTACAAATTTACCTCTTCATCAACATGCTGTTGCTGTTGGTAAAGGAAAATGTGGTGATGGTAATCATCATGTTGTATCACCAGGTAACTGGCGTTTTATATCTGGTGACTTAGATAGGGATGTTCGTAATACTTGGCCTTATGGTACTGATAAAAATAGACTTGATAATCTTGGTATTAATCGTTCTACTAATTGGTATATAACTGGACCTAATATTAATAATAATAGTGAAATGGTTTGGCGACAAATAAGTGGTAATAAATGGACAGATAATTATCTTGCTATTAATAAACTTATGCCTACTATTGCTTTACATTATATTAAACGTGTTTCTAATCCGTGGTAATTATGGCTGAAGAAGAAAATGTTTTTGTTGGTACTAATTGTCAATCTTTTGATCCTAGTAAAGTTCAGTGTGATAAAGAAGGTAATATGCCAATTCATATACTGGATAAGTATTGTGAAGAAAATGATACTAGATATAATATATATCCTTTAACTGTTATACAAGCTATATTTGATGGTAAAACTGGTACTAGACTAGATAGAATATTAGCTTCTTGTAATAGTGTTTATTTAACTTGGGAAGGTACTTTTGCTGATACTGTTAATAAACTTGATAAAATTTATCGTCGTAAAGGATATATTATTACTTATCGTGATGTAACTAATATTAATTGGACGCAACGATATAATAGTGATGATATTAGTGATGCTGCTTGGACTAATTCAGATAATTGGGATGGATGGTCTTTTGATACTGTTATTAAAGATTTAGCAAAAGCTCTTGAAGAAATATTTAGTAATATAGGTGATTATAAAGACTTTCTTGATATTATTACTGGTTTTATTAATGATTTTGTTATTAATGTGTTTAATAATATTAATAATTATCCTCAACTAGTTGAAATTATTAAGAATAGTACAGTTGAAAGTTTACCTATTATTATTAAAGATATATTTAATAATATTAATGAGTATCCTGAACTTAAAGAGATATTTAATCAATATATTAAACAATGGACTGAATCTATCTTTAATAATATTTCTTCTTATCCTGCTCTTAATCAGTTTATAACTAATGCTATTAATACTCATGTAGAAACTACTATTGGTAATATATTTAATAATATTGATAATTATCCTGCGATTAAGAATCTTATTATTACTAATACTGTTAATAAAGTAGTTGATATATTTAAGAATATTAGTCAATATCCAGAATTACAAGAAGCTATACAGAATAATATTAATGAACGTGTTGATTATATATTTAATAATATTAATAATTATCCTGAACTTATTGGTATTCTTTCTGATTTAGTTTGTAATTGTGTTAAGAATATATTTGCTAATATTAATAATTATCCCGGTCTTGTTACTTGTATTAACAATGCTGTAAATAGTAGAGTTGATTATATTTTCAATAATATTGATAGATTTCCTATTCTTAAGAATCTTATTGAAACTAAAGTAGAAGCTAGAGTTACTTATATATTTGAACATATTAATAACTTTACTGAACTACTTAATGTTATTAAAGGTAATATAGAAAATATCTTTGATAATATTGATAATCATCCTAATCTTAAAGTTGTTATTGAGAATAAGGTTGAATCTACCGTTGAACATATCCTTAGTAATATAGATAATTATCCTATTATTAAAGAGAAGATTATTCAATTCTGTAATGAAGCTATTGAAGCTAAACGTGGTGTAGCAAATGGTATTGCTAGTCTTGATGGAGATGGTAAAGTTCCAGCAAGTCAATTACCAAGTTATGTTGATGATGTTCTTGAAGGATATTATGTTGATAAAACTCATTTTGCTGAAAAATATATTGATGATGCTCCTGTGTATTATACTCCTGAGAAAGGTAAGATTTATGTTGATATAAGTGAAGATACTGAATATAGTGGTAAAACTTATCGTTGGTCTGGAACTAAATATGCAGTTATATCTGAAACTTTAGCTTTAGGTGAAGTTACAGGTACTGCTTATGATGGTGGTAAAGGTAGAAAAGCTACTGCTATAACTAATAGTTTGCCAAATACTATTGTAGATACTTTAGAATTTGGTAAAGCGTATGCTAATTATGTACAATTAAAATATCATTATTATAGTAAACAATTTGCAACTACTCAAGGAGATGATCATTATGAAGCACAGCCTCATGGTCATGTAGATATACCTATTGCTACTACTGCATTAGCAGGTGCTATGTCTGCTGCTGATAAAGTTAAACTTGATGAAACTTTACCTAATCAAATTACTAAACTTAGTAATAATGTTTATACTAAAGAAGAAATTAATAATAAGTTTAATGATGTTCCAACAGTAGAAAATACTTATACTAAAGCTGAAGTTGATAAAGCTATTGCTGATGCTATTAAAGCTTTAATTCCTGCCGGTTATGAACTTGTTATTAAAAAGAAAACAACTTAATATTAATCATGGTGGTACTGAATAAGTGCCACCATTTAAAGTTTATAAAGTTATGCAAGATATTAATCAACAATTATATGAAAATAAAAGTACCCCTGAAGGATTTATTCCTGTTTATGGTGTAGTTGTTACTGTTCCTACTGGAATATATACTAATGGACAAAAAGATTTTACTTGTGATAAAACTTTTGATGAAGTAAAAGAAATATTATTAAAAGGCGGAAGTATTATTGCTATTGATAATAACAATAGTAGAATTAATTTTGATAGAATTGTTATAGGCGATCGTGATATTAGTGCTACGATTACTTATTTTTCTAATGGTGGAATTAATAAAATTGATTTAAGTTGGGATAAAGGTATAGCTAGAGTTGGAGGTGAAGAAACTAAAAGTATTAATACTTTTGTAGCTATAAATAGTAATTCAATTATTAAATCTTATGATATTGGTAATATTACTATATTATTAACAAATGATGGTAGTAAAGAAGAAGTATTAGCTGCTATTAATTCTATTTTTACTAATTTTGCTGGATTTGTTACAGCTATTGGTAAACCTAATTCTGTATTTCATAATGGTAAATATGGTACATTTAATGTTAGATATACAGATAATATTATAATTATTCAATGGAGTAATGCTAATGCAATTCATCATGTTGCTTTATCAAAAGATGGTTCATATGTTTATAATACTATTCAGATAGTTGACCAAACTCTTTATAGATTATCTAAACTTACTATTGACCCAATAGTTAATCCTAAAATATGGGTTGGTACTGGTACTCAATATGCAGCTATTGCTCAAAAAGATAACAATACTACTTATATAGTTAAATCAGACGCTTAAGTTATGGCTATATATCAAGGAGATATTGGAATACATGATATTAAACTTGGTAATATAGATGTATTTGAAATATATCAAGGTTCTAAACTTGTTTATCCAGAGAATACTGAAATTACTATTACGTTTAAATTAAATGTTTCCGGAACTGTTACTATTAATGATTATACTCCTGTTATAAGTGAAAACAATACTAAATTTGTATTTACTATTCCTATTAAAACTGATTATACTGCTAATATTACTGCTGAACATTATAAATCTCAAACTATTAGTGGTAAAAGTGGTTATTTACCTATAACTCATAATGTAAAATTAGAATGGGAACAAAGATTTATTTCTTATACTGTTACTTTTCCTACTGATGGAGTTAAAGTTTTATTTGATGGAATAGAAAAAGGAGTTATAACTAATGGTAAATTAGTTGTATTAATTGATGATACAGAAGCTAAAGATAGTTATATTGTTACATTTGAAGGTAGTAAAGCTAGTACATATGATACTAGTACATTAACAGTAGTTAATAGTAGTATAGCTAATACTGGTGGTGTTTATGATTTAAAACTTCCTACTAGTTCTGTTAAGAGTGGATATAAGAGAACTGACTATGCATCCTCCACGGGGAGTATAACCAAAGGTTCTACTTATGCTGGAACTTGGATTGAAACTGTTGTTAATCTTACTGCTAGTTTTACTAGTTCTACTACTTTAGGTAGTATAAGTAATAATGTATTAACTATACCTAATAATGAATCTACTAATACTAAAAGTGGTACTTTAAGTGTTGTATTTACTTTAGAAAATAAACAAACTAAAGAAGTTAGTGCAGCTTTAAATCAAGCTGCTGGTGCTAAAGTTTATACTGATTGGGTATTAGATTTACAAACTGATGGAACTAGTGTTGAAGCTAAAGGTGGTACTAGAACAGTTACAGCTAATATTGCTCGTAGAACTTATAAATGGAATAACACTGGTACTGTTTATAGTGAAACTGCTACTCCTACTCTTAGTATTAGTGGTAGTGCTAGTCTTAGTGGAAATCAAATAAAATTTACATCAAACGAGAGCGTTTCAGCCCGTTCAGCGACACTTACAGCTAGTTATGTAGGATTGTTCAAAACGGTTACGATAACGCAACATGCAGGCGCGAAAGTGTATTCAGCGTGGTCTGCTTGGGCTGTTTCTATCTCGGCAAGTACGCAAACAATAGCTGCAAGCGGTGGGTCTGCTACGATAACTACTAATGCTAGTCGTTCTCATACTTGGACTTGGAATGGTGTTGGTACTACACATACTGATACTGAAACTGCTACACCTACACTTAGTGGTAGTGCTGGTGGATTTACTTTAAATGGTAAAACTGTTACTGCTAGTAATAATACTACAACAAATAGTCGTAGTATAACTATAACTGCTACTAGCAATAGTGTTTCTAAGTCTATTACTATAACACAATCTGCTGGAGCTAAAGTTTATGGTAATTGGTCAGCTTGGATAGTTAATATTAGTGCTGATAAAACTAGTATTGGTGCAACAGGTGGTACTGCTACTATATCAACTAGTGCTAGTAGAACTAGAAGTTATACATGGAACGGTGTTGCTGGTTCAGGTGGTACTGAAACTGGAAACGGTTCTCCAACATTAAGTAAAGTTAGCGGAAGTGGTAGTTGGGCTAGTCCTAAAGTTACTTATGGAAATAATACTAGTACTAGTAGTAAATCAACTGTTATTCGTGCTACTATTGATTCTACTACTAAAGATATAACTATTAGTCAATCTGCTGGAGCTAAACAATATAGTGCTTGGTCTGCATGGACAGTTAATATTTCTAATAGTGGAAATGTTGCTGCTAGTGGTGGTAGCTCAAATATAACTACTTCTGCAAGTAGGACAAGAACTTGGACGTGGAACGGAGTTAGTGGAAGTGGTGGAACTGAAACAGGAACTAGAACACCTACTCTTAGTAAAGTTAGTGGAGCTGGTTCTTTTGCTAGTAATAAAGTAAGTTATGATAATAATACTTCTACAAGTGCTAGAAGTACAGTTATTAGAGCTACAATAGATTCTGTAACTAAAGATACTACTGTAACTCAAAATGCTGGTGCTAAAACTTATAGTAGTTGGGGAGCATGGTCTATTAGTTTAAGCGCTAATGTAACAACTATTGCTGCTGCTGGTGGAAATGCTACATTATCTACTTCTGCTACTAGAAGTCGTACTTGGCAATGGAATGGTACAGGAACAACTTATACTGAAAATGCTAGTGGTTCTCCAACATTAAGTAAAGTTAATGGTGCTGCTTCTTTAAGTGGTTCTACTGTTAGTTATGGAAATAACACTTCTACTAGTTCTCGTAGTTCTGTATTTAGAGCAACAATAGATAGTGCAACTAAAGATATAACTATTAGTCAATCTGCCGGTAGTAAATCATATGGCAGTTGGTCTAGTTGGTCTGTATATTGTAATGCTAATAGTTATACTGTTCCAGCAACAGGAGGCTCTGTTACTATTAATTATGGTGCTTCTCGTTCTCGTAGTTGGACTTGGAATGGAGTTGCTGGCTCAGGCGGAACTGAAAGCGAAAATGATACTCCAAATCTTAGTATAGGAAGTGGTGGCGGAACTTTAAGTGGTAATACTTTAAGTTATAGTAATAATACTAGTACAAGTGTTAGAAGAACTAGAGTTACTGCAAATTATAATGGTGCTATTGACTTTTGTGATATTGAACAAAGAGCTGGAAGTAAAGTTTATGGTAATTGGTCTGGATGGTCAGTTAATATTTCTGCTAGTCCTACTAATATTGCTGCTGCTGGCGGTAGTTCTACTATTACTTGTAATGCTACTCGTAGTAGACAATATACTTGGAATGGTATTGGACAAAATTTTCCTGAAACTGAAAATGGTAATCCTACATTAACTAAATCTGGAGATGGTACATTAAATGGTACTACTAGCGGTAGTAAACTTACTTATGGTAATAGAACTGCTACAACAAGTAGAAGTACAACTGTTACTGCTACTTATAGTGGAGTTAGTAAATCTATTAATATTACACAATCTGCTGGTGCTAAGTCTTATGGTGCTAAAGTATATCATACTAAATATTATGGTACTAATCCTGATGGAAGTGGATTAGATTTTACAGGTTATCCTTATACTAATGAAATTGATACAATTGCTGATGCTAATACTATATCTATAAGTGTTTATTATAGGTTATATACAACTCAACTTTGGACTTGGAATGGTGTTGCTGGTTCAGGCGGAACTGAAACTGTATATTATAATCCTGATGATGTAAATGTAACAAATAAAGTTAATTGTGATGTATCTGTTGCAAATGCCTTTAATTATGCTAGCATGATTATAATAACATTTAAACTTTCTGCAAATAATTCTGATACAGAAAGAGAATATAAAATTGAATGGAATTGGTTAAATCATAATGTTATTACAAAAGGAACACAAAGAGCAAATCCCATGCGTGGTAGACTTGTTATTAAAAATGATTATTTTACTAGTCAAAATATTGCATTACCTATTTATTTAGATAATGAAAATGTAGATTCAATATATAAAGGAGAAACAAGTTATAATGATATTAAGAAAACTCCTATTAGTGTTTATGTATATATTCCTACTAATATTTCTATAATGAACGCTGGTAAATTGCAATTTTGGTTTGAAAATAAAGATGGTGGTGTCAGTAAATATACTTGTACTTTAAGTCATGTTAGTACACCTTCAAATAATGTTTCTGTATCTAATAATAATAATATTATTAGTGTTACTGCTAATACAACTACTTCTTTATTTACTATATTATGCCAATTTACTATGACTTCTAATAGTACAGTATTTAATGTAAGAGTTTTAATTGAACCATGATGAAAATACTATTTAATATAACAATATTATTAATGCTTATATTGTTTATTTACTCATTAAAGTTATTTAAATTAATCACATAATTATGAACAATAAACAACTATATGAAAAACTAGGTCAGAATAGTTATGATAAAGTATTTCCTATTACTTATCTTCAAAATATTCTTGACAAAGATACAAACAATGATTTAACTGTTGTTCTTTCTAGGTTTAATCATTTATGGATTCCATATCAAGGAACTAGAGTTAATACTCGTAAAGCTGTTCCTGCTATTTTTAGACGTAATAGTCTTACTATTAGCTATTATGACGCTGAACATAATCTTTCTGTAACTGAAAGTTATATAGGTAGTAATCTACAAGCTGGTGTTGAAACTAGTTGGGTTTCTGATGATAATTGGACAAAAATTCTTAGTGAAAAGTATCTTGAAGAGAATGGTGCTAAGATTCCAATTGCTAATGGAAGTATTGATTGGGATATGCTTAATGAAGCTCTTAAACAAATGATTGCAGGAGATGGTAAAGTTAATATTATTAATTATCCTGACGAAGAAGATATTACTATTAGATTAAGTCCAGGTTGTTGTAATGTTAATCGTCTTAGTCTTAAAGATAGACCTTATGAACCTGAATATAAAAGTGGTAAAGGATATAAAATAATTCGCAAGGTCTTACTCCCCGTGGAGGATGATGCTAGTAATGCAGAACAGCTTTTATTTGATGGTTTTCTTGATGATACTTATTGTGAACACTATGGTCAAATAATTCTTAATACTGATAAGTATGAAGTTATTAGAACAGATTTAGGTAATACTGCTGGTATTTATTATGATACTTATCATAAATTATTTGTTCTTAGAGTTAAGACTATTAATGATGGAGTTGGATTTTATAATTATTATACTAGATGGACTATTGTAGAACCTACTGATAGAGTTCATCCTCTACGGGGGGTCAACACTGCTGACTATGGAAATAGTGAAGATTATAATATTTATAATACTTGTCTTTCTGATGAACGTCCAAGACTTGGTATTATATATGTTAATTCAGTAGATAATATTAAATATTATTTTAATGAAGAAAATCTAGTTCAAGTTAAGAATAATATTTATCTTAATTATAAAGCTGTTCTTACTCAAGATATGGTTAACGAAGAAAATACTCGTTATATTATTCGTTATGCTTTTGATTTAAGTGGTAAAACTATTACAATGCCTACTGGATGTGAACTTATATTTGAAGGTGGTATTATTGAAAATGGTACTATTGATTTAAATAAATGTAAACTTACAGGTATGGTTGGTGAAGAGTCTGAATATCTTCCTAATGTAACTTGTAGTAATTGGGCTAAAGGTCAGATTGAATATCGTAATGGAAAGATTTGTTATTGGAATGGTACTGAATGGAGAGTAATTGGAGATACTTCTTCATTTGATAGTTATACTAAACAAGAAATTAATAATTTACTTAAAAATTATTATACTAAGTCTGAAACTTATAATAAAGAAGAAGTTAATAATTTACTTAATGGATATGTTATTAATGATACGTTTAATAACTTTAAAAAAGAAATAAATCAAACTATTACTAATAGTGTTAATCTTGATAAGATTCAAAAAGCTATTAATGATGGATGTGGAGTTAATATGACTATGCCTAGTGCGAATAGTAATAAACTTAGTCTTCCAATTTGGACAGGAACTGCTACCCAATATGCAACTATTACCCCAGTTGCTGGAATGACTTATAATATTATTGATGAATAATGAGTTTAACTCTTGGACGTCAAGGAGGAATTGCTCAGCCTCTTAAGAAACGGACAGTAGGTCAAACTAATATTGCTCATGTTTATGATGGTGCTAATCATATTTGGCCTACTTCTGTTATTCATTTTAGTGATTTTACTAGTGTCCAACTTAGATATATTTGGGGTAGTGATGATGGTCGAGATTTGGATACTAAATCATATTATGTTAATTCTCCTATTAATAGTTTAAATTATATAGCTGTTGGTTGGTCTTGGAATTTAAGTCAAATTCCTTATCTATATTGGGGTGGTGATAATACTGATTCAGGTGCTGAATGTGTTATGTTCAATATTGAATCTATGATTGACCTTGAAGATAAAATGCCTGATATAATGAAAATGAATCTTTGTGCTAATTGGTTTAGACGTTTGGATAGGGGTCATGTTACTGTTGAATGTACTGCTTATAAAGGTGGTGTTATTGTTCATGCTTGGCAATTAAAGAATAATGAAATTGATATTGATAATAGAGGAATGTTTATTTTTCCTTTGGCTGATGGAACTATTAATATGCCTGATGGACATGGTGGTTATAAAGAATGTTGGTATGGTGAAGTTGTTAAAAGAGTTGCTAAATCTAATAATGAAGTAAAGTACTTTAAAGTTAATCCTGTTAATGATAAAGTTATTGGTTTAGATGATATTAAAATAATTCGTCATGGTGGTGGACTTGTTCATGGCGATGGTTATTGCTGGTATGAAAATAAGCCTAATGATAAATATAAAGTTTGGAATAATCAAGTCAATATAACTGGTACTCTTTTAACTCTTGATAAGCCAACTCTTAATATAACTAGTGATGATAATTATAGTTATGAATATCATACAGTTTTGTTAAATGAAGATAACACTGTTTATAATGATAATTATACTGATAACTATAAATTTAGATTTGGTTTTGTTGCAGGTAATTCTGAATTTAGAGGACAACAAACTATTCAATGTTATGTTGGTACACAAGGTGATAAAGCTGATGATGGTAAGACTTCAATAGGTGAAATAAAATATACTAAACTTAATAAAATTGGTGAATTGACAATATATAGTCCTATTGAAAGTTAAATTAATGTTAATTACCAAACAAAAAATAACGGTTTAAGCGTTATAGATTATGTAGTTCAAACTACAAGTATTAATCTATTTTTTTAACTTAAACCTTAATTTATTATACAAGTAATTGAAAAAGTGAAAGTTGTTCCAGAGGGCTATAATGGTGCTGGAATGAATTATGACGGTGGTAATCGTCGTGATGTAAACGGTAAGGCTAATGCAGGTTTAACTCTTGGTATTATCGGTACTGCACTTGGTGCTTGGGCTTTGTTTGGTAATCGTCGTTCTAGTGTATTAGGTAGCGCTGGTGGTGGAATGTTAGGTGATGGCTCTACTAATATTAACGTACTTGGTGCTACTGCTGGTAGTGGAAGCGGTGCCCCTACTGCTTTTCAAGCATGGGAAAAATCTTGTGAAGATACTTTAGCTCTTCAAGGTGGTCTTTATCAATGGGCTTTGACTCAACAGAATCAACGTTTTGAAGATAGAGAACGTCTTAATAGTGAATTGTTTGGTGTTTATATTGATGGACGTAATCGTACTGATGCTCTTATTGAGAAAAATAACACTGACCATTTTAATCTTTACAAATATACTCGTGATGCTGATGATGATATCCGTAAAGAGTTATCTGATTTGAAAGCTGAATTGGCTGTTACTAAAGCTATTCGTCCTTATCAAGATAAACTTATCCAATGCGAAATGGAAAAGATGTTTACGGCTGGTATCAACTATACTGATAGAAAGACTTGTAATGTTATCTATGGTGTAGTTACTCTTCCAAATGAACCTACTGTTACTGGTCTAGTTGGACGTAATGCTTGTGGATGTTTACCATGTGGTTTTACTCAACCTGCTAGCGGAACTCCTGCTCAGTAATATTACTAAGTTTGATTAAGAACATAAAATTGAAAGAGATATGATACCTGTTACTAAATTCATACTAGGTAATAGTGACCCTTTACTATACCCTAGTGAAAAAATGACTAATAGCATTGATGAACAAAATGATGTTGAACCTTGCGATGTTTATGTTGCAATTAATGCTCAATACCATGATTATGCTAAACTATTTGAAGAATGGTTTGGTGGTAATATAGATAATAAAGTGTTTGAAAGTGCTATTACATTTTGGTTTAAAGATGTAGATTTTGATGGTGATAAAGTATGGGAATATTTCCACATGAATAACTAATCATTATTGTAAAACTGTAAAAGGGAATTATCTTCGGATAGTTCCCTTTTTTATTTATCTAAATTTTAGTATGGACAAATTTATTGATGTAATTGTAGATGGAATTCTTAGTAATTTTGATTTTGGATTTATGTTTATTGTTAATATTCTAACTTATATTATTATTAAAGTTATTGATTACTTTAATGGTGATAATAAAGTTCCTACTTGGCAAAAACGATGTGTATTAGTAATAAGTATTTTTACTATGGCTATGATTTATATTGCATCTGGGTATGATAATACTATTATGCTTGTTAATAGTGCTGTTCTTGCTCCTGTGTTTTGGAGTTGGGTTGTTAGTCCTATTCTAAAGAAATTTGGAGTTGGCTATAAAGATATTGATAATACTATTGGTTAAGATTGTATAAGATTGATTAGCTAGGTTTGATTGACTAATTCAAGCCCGCTATATCCTCTACGGGGAGTATAGCTTGCCGAATTTGGCTAGTTTTAAACCTAGCTGATTAACTGTACATGATTTAATGAAAGTCTTGTTATGAGCCTAAAAAGTGACTCTATGAACGTACATAAATATTTACAATATTAAATTTTAAAATAGTAAAGTTATGAGAGTTATTAAGACTAAACATTTTCCTTTTAATGGTTATAAAGCTATTAATCTTTTTGGTATTATATTTACTAAAGGTGAATTAAGTAACAAAGAACTTAATCATGAAGCTATTCATACAGAACAAATGAAAGAGATGTTATATATCTTTTTCTATATATGGTATGGTATTGAATATCTTATTATAAGACTATTTCATATTAAACAACATGATGCTTATAAAGATGTAAGTTTTGAAGAAGAAGCTCATATTAATGATGATAATCTTAATTATATTAGTAAACGTAAACATTATACTTGGACTAAATATCTAGGTATTAATAGTTCTAAAACTGCTTAATTAAAAAATGTTAATAATATTGTTAAACTACTTGTTATTAATAATATAATTTATATTTGTAACAAACTAAATTCTAAAGATATGGAAGATGATAAAAGAGTTAATTATAAGTTAGATGCTATTAATAAACTTATTAATAATCTTAAACTTAGTATTTCTGGTAATAAAGAACAGGATGAGCTTGGAGAAAATAATGTTATAGTTAATCTTGATGAGATTAGTCAAAAGATTACTGAATTGCATGAAATGGTTAAAGCTGAATTTGATGAATTTGAAAATCAACATAAAAGTGAATCAGATGAAACTCAAACTCTTCTTACTGAAAAATTTGATTTAGTTCATTCTGATTTAGCTACTATTAGTGATAAACTTACTACTATTGATACAAATATAAAGAATATGAGTAGTGCATTACAAGGTAAGTTTAATGCTTTAATTGCTGCCGTTAATAATATGAAAGCTAGTAATGATACTAAGAACGATGCTATAATTGCTGCTCTTCAAGGACTTGTAACTAAAGTTAATCAAAATACTAATAATATTAATTCTCTTGATGGTCGAGTTGATGCTCTAGAACAAGCTTAATATGAATTTTAATTTAGTAGAAATGTATAATGGCTTATTAAGATTTAATAAGCATATACTAAATGAACTTGCAGAAGGACTTAAACATTTACCTAATTTAGATGGAGTATCTAAAGGAGATAGTTTAATTATTAATGAACAAGGTAATCCAGCTTGGGGTTCTGCTGCATTTATTCCTACTTTTGAAAATGCTGCGTATGGTATTGAATGGACTAAAGATGACAATGATATAATCAGAATTGGTAATGCTAAATTTCATAGAGAACTTCCTATTCAAAATAGACTTAAAGGTTGTGTCTATAATGAAAAGAAAATAAGTTATTTCCTTAATCCTACGGGTTGGGCTAAACCTCTTGAAAATGGTCTTATTCCTCCTCTTGATGGAAGTGATGGCGATGTTGGGGTAAGAGTTCCAGAATTTTATATATGTGTTAAAGATACTGGTACTAAATATCAACTTTGGATAAGTGATTTTAATATTGATGGAACATTTACTAGAGTTCATCCTTTTATTATAAGTCATACCAAAACTATGACTAGAACTAGAGAAGATGGTAAAGAAGAAGTATTTAGTGCTTGTATTAAACATGATGATACTAGATATTTAGGAGGAAATAAAAGTTCTTCTGTTGTTGCTACTAAATTACAAGGTAGACCTAGAACTGAAATTAATTATGATAAAGCAAATGAATTTTGTGCTAATCGTGGCGATTGGATTACAATGATTGATTATCTTGAATATTGTGCTATACAAGCTCTTTGTTATATTGAGTATGCAAATTTTGATAATCAAGCTGCATTAAATACTAATTTAACTAGTGATGGATTTAAACAAGGAGGACTTGGTGCTGGTGTTACAAATTTAGCTTGGGATAGATGGACAGCTTTTAATGACAATAATCCTATTGTACAAACTTATTGGACTGCTGAACATAATATTGGTAATGGTAGTACAAATGGTAACCATTATGAACTAGGAAATTATAATACAGATGGTAGTAATTTTAATACTTATCCTGCTGTTTATCGTGGTATTCTAAACTTTTTTGGTGATATATGGACATTTATTAGAGATGTAGTTATTGTAAATCGCAATGCAAATTATAATAGTGTTTATCTTCTTAAAAAAGGTGTTAATCATGCCGATATTACAATAGATAATATTCAAGATAAATGTTATTTTATAGGTGACCAAGCTAATAGTAATAATTTTATTACTGAATTTGATTTTAGATTTGGTCCTTATTTTATTCCTAATAAAGTTGGAACTAATAAAAAAGCTGATTATAATTGGATAAGAGGTAATAATGGACAAGATACATATAAAGCTGTTCGTGTGCTTCTGCTTGGCGGTAGCGCTTTTCGCGGTTCTCAGGCTGGCTCTGGTGGCTTTTATTCTGATTGGGTTCGGTCGGCTTCTGCTGCTCGTGTCGGCTTCTTTACCACAGTTAAGCTTGATTAAATAAGTTCACGTGGAACTGTTGCTAGGAGTAGTTGGTTAATTAATTTGTTTTCTGTTTTTGTATTTCTCGATACTACTCCTACAACAGTTTATTATGATATTATTTAAGGTTATATTTCTTAGAATGATTGACATTTAGATACAGTGATACTAAAAGTAAAAAAGAAAAAGTTAAACCTCAAACATAATATATTATGACTAAAGATAAACTTAAAGACGATATTATTAGAACTATATGTTGTTTAAATAGTGATATATCTAATAAAGATAGAAACTTATTAATTGAATTATTAAATTCTATTGTTGATTATACTAATAATACTGAACTTGAACAAAAAGTTAAAGTTATAGAACAAAAGCATAATGAATTAGTTGATACAGTTAATGAACTTAAAGCTAAAGTTGAAACATATTCTGATAAGATTAATGAGCTTGAAGAAAGAGTTCATCAATTAGAAAACGCAAGTCAATCTTAACATGGCTAGTCTTAATCAATTAGTTAGTGAATTTGCTCATGCTGTTGGCAATCCTAATAGTATTCCTCTTAGACGTAATCTTCGATATGCTATTCTTCATGGTCGTAATGAACTAATTCGTAAAAGTTATGAAAATCATAAATATGTTGATAAAGGTATTCAGCAACGTATTCGTGTTTCTATTATTAATATTCCTGATGGTGACTTATATAATAGTCAAACTCTTGGGCTTCCTGCGATTAAACGTACTAAACAAGAAGTTCCAAAGCCAGTTAGACTTATTAATAACTTACCTTTTCAATCAATTAGAACTACCGGACATACTGGGATAGAAATACCATTTGCAAAAGAAGCTAGTGCTAAGTTTTATCATTATCTTGCAGGTATGTGTAATCTTCCTGTTTATGATTATATTAATGGTTATATTTATTTCTTTAGTAATAATAAAGATTGGTTTCAAAATATAGGTTCTATTATTATTGAATCCCCTTTTGAAATTCCTTATCTTGTTCCTACCGAAACTGTTGAAAAAGCTAAAGATGTAAATTATGACCCTATTGATGATGAAGCTAAATACGATGATGATGAATTTCTTATTCCTGAAGATATGATTGGAACTCTTAAAGAGATTGTATTTAAACGTAATCTTATTGAAGTTCCTCGTCAAACAAATGAAACTCCTATTGATAATTTTGTAACTAGATAAATTATGATTAAAGATATAGATATTAGTCATTATTATAAAAAGTTTATTGAAACTTCTAATGACGATATGGCAAAATATAATAAAGAACTTGAACTTATAAATAAGATGAAAGCTGATTGCCGTGCTTATATTAAAAGTAAAAATCAAGTTATTAAAGATGATTTAAAAATTAATCTTAACGAATATGGGTTTCAATTTCTTAATGATAATGTTGAATTAATTAATAAATTAGAGCAATTAATTAATAATAGGCTTAGTTATACAGTTGGAGAAAGACGTATTGTTCTTCTCCAACTTTTGCGTTATTGCAACTTAGCTAAAAAAGCAAATGATTATATTATTGCTCTTAAACTTGCTACAAGACGTTCTGAATTAAGTCTTTCTGATTATAAAAAGTATATTCATAGATATTATAGTTATGGTGTTCATAAATGTGTTCTTGAAGGTTATGCTTATCATTTTAAACATGAGATTGGTGACTTAGTTATTAATTTCTGGAGATATAAAGATAAACCTAGAGATACTTATGTTGATTGGAACGCTACTAGACTTAAGAAACAAGAAATTATTGATGCTGGTCTTAAACCTTATGATAAAGAAGAAGCTGAAATATATAAAATTCGTGGACTTAAATATGATGGTATTCCTTATGTAGTTTATAAAACTAATAAAGAGTTTTATGAAATACAACTTATTAATAATGGAACTCATAGTTATAGTGCTATTAAATTTAAGTATGCTAATTATATTAATAGAGAGCTTCGTGGTAAAGATGCTAAACAACTTAATTCTGAATGTAAAACTGTTGATGATATTTTTAATCTTAAATTAGGATTAAGAAGTAAACTTCTTGTTTATCTTGAACGAGAACCTAATGCTCCATTTAAATATATTAGAAATGTTAATCAACAAAAGTATGAACGTGGAGCACATAATAATGGTAATAAAACTAAATATAAAAACTAATATTATGGCAAATAATAAAACGATTACGATAGAACATATTATTGGTAAACTTGATAATGATTTCAATCCAGATAATAGTGATTGGATTCCTAGAGTTCCTGCTTGGTGTGTTGATGCTATGAATGAACTTAAAGTTCTTCGTAAAGTTGATAAGAAAATGAAACTAACCGTCATTAATAAGATAGCTAAAAGTAAATGTTGTCTTATTGATGACGGTCTTAAAGTATATGATAGTAATGGTTGTGAAGTACCTAGAGCTGATAGTAGTAAGTATAGATGTAATGATACTGAATCTACTCCATCCTCTACGGGGGGTCAAGCGGAGGACGAAAGTCCGGAGCGTTCTACTAATAAAGACTATCTTGGTATGCCTGATGATTGTTGCCCTAATGGTTCTAGAACTAGAGAAGTTATTGACACTGGTAAAGTAGGGTGTAATCCTGTTGTTTATACACTTCATAACAATACTGAATGTCCAAGATGTCAGCATGAAGTTCATTCTCATTGTCAGACCCCCCGTGGAGGATATGATAAGTCAAATCATAACTATATTCTTATTGGAGGTAATACTATTGAACTTAATTTTAATGATACTTGTATAACAGTTGTTTATAAAGATATTGAAACTCAATATAGTGATAATTATCATTGTGAAGTTCCTGTTATACCAGCTAATGGTAAATTAATTCAAGGTCTTGCTTATTATTGTATGGCTCGTATGCTTATGAGAGGATATAAACATCCTGTGTTTAATCTTTCTGCTAGTCAATATGGAACTAATCCTTTCTATCTATGGGAAAGTATGAAGAAAGATATTAAGACTAGTATTTTATTAGATGAACAAAGTGATGATGATAGTGGTTGGAATGAGTTCTTTTATAACTTTACTTTTCCTAAATAATTATGAATATACAAAAGAAACTTAGTCTTAATAAACATCCTGGCGATTGTGTTCCTTATTCATTAGTTGCTGCTAAAAATGTTAAAGTAAGTAATGATGGAAGGATGATTGTTAATGAAGAAGGACTTGAAGATTGTAAAGTAATCGCCAATGCTATTCATGAAGATGGTATTAATAATTTTAAAATAGTTGGTGTTATTCCTACTAGTACTGAACTTATTTTATTTATTGTTAATACTGATTCTAATAGTTCTTATATTTATAGATATAATGAACAAGCTGATAATTGTTATAGAGTAAATAGTAATTGGAAATATAATGGTGGAAAAATTAAAGGAACATATACTTATAATGTTAAAAATCATCTTATTATAGCTATTGCAGAAAATAATGCTTCAGTTGATGTTCCTCTTAAAACTATTAATATTGATTTAGATTCTGACCGTCCTGATTCTGAAATGTCTATTATTCCTCAAATAACATTACCTACTATTAGTAATCTAAACTATGTTAGTGGTGGTGCTTATAAAGGATTTTATTTTCTATTTATTCGTTATAAAATTGATAAAACTAATTATACTAAATGGTATAGCATTGGATTTCCTATTTTTAATGATGTTATAATTCCACAAGTTATTAATAAAGTTTGTTTTAGAAAAACTAATGTTTATGAACCAAAAGATGAACCAAATGGTTATTGTTATGGTAATACTGATTCATTTAGTGATTCTAAAGATATATGTAATCAAACTTTTGAAATAAGTATTAGTGGAGGTCGTTCAGGGCTTTATCAACTTGGTTTTATTGTATGTAAAAAGGATGGTACTCAAGCATTTAGAACTAATGATTTAAGTAATAATATTTTTAAATTTAGTAGAGATACTCTTGTTGAATATAGTGTTTCTGATTTAACTACTGATTATTATAATTATTATAATGTTGGCAATATTATTAATTATAAAAATAGAGTATATATTGCTAATTATAATGAACATACTGATAATGATAATAGGACTTTAAGTAATGATAAAACATTAGAAGAAGCTGTTAAAAATATTACTATAAAACTTCGTAATAAAGCTGTTAATGCTTATTATAATGATTATATCACTGTTAATGCAGTTAGTGAAAAAGGTCCTTATTTTAAAATGGCTAGCCTTCAAATTACTGGTACTGCTGATTGGCAAATTAGAGATATTAATAGAGTATTCAATAATAATCAATATCCTTTTCGTACTTTTAGAACTTTATTTAATGATACAGTTATACAAGGTATTGCAGCACATGAATATTTAAAGATTAATTATAATGCTAAAATAAAAGTAGGTAGTAGAGGTAGTCATAATCTTAAAGAATATCTTGCTTGTCATTGTTTTATTATTCCTACAAGTTATAAATATGAAAATAATCAAACTGTTTACACTATGCCAAGTACAGTTAAAATAGCTTGTTATGTTTATAACGGTGTTGGATTTACAGAAGATACTGTATTTACTAGTGGACAAGTATTATTTGGTGATGCTATATTTAATATTGATAATTGTAAAATGAGAATTACTCATTCTACTATTGAACCTAGTTATGATTTTAATGAACGTAAAAAGAACGATACTCTTATTCCGGGAGAAGTATATAACTTTTTTATTCATTTTGTTGATAAATATGGTGATGCTAGTAGAGGATATAAATTGTCAAATAAAGATAAGTATATAAATAATATTGTTAATGATGGTTCTCATTGTACTATAATTACTTTTAATTGGAATAATCAAGATAATGGTAATATTCCATATTGGGCTGTTATTAGTGGAGATATTCCAATATCTAGTATTAGTGCTAATGTTAAAAGATATATTGCTAATCATAAAATTGTAATTTATACTGCTGAACCTATTAATAATCCTACCACTAATATATTACTTAATAGTTCTGGAGAACTTGAAGCTAGTAATAAAGATGAACTATATACTCTTATATCTAATTATTTTATTGATTATAAAGATAAAGATAAATACAATGATTTATATGTTTATCAAGTTATAAATAGTGGTAGTTATACTCCTTGTAGTAATCAAGTAATAGGTGCTATTGGTGTTGATAATGAAGCTAAATTTGGTTATTATGAAAATATTAATGGCGATGAACTATTTAGAATACCTGATTTAATATTTGATTCTGAAGTTGTTGGTGGTGAACATAATAGAGATTTTGTGTATAATATGAATAATACTTTTAATAAGTTTTATATTCGTGCTAATATTGATACTACTTTATGGAATCAAATTAAAGAATTAGGTTATGTTGGATGGTTTATTAGTTATGAAAAAGTTGAACCTATTACTAGATATACTGGATTACTAACTAGAAAAGATTATTGTAATATAGCTAGTAATGTTACTTGGCAAAATAATAGTTGGGCTACAAAACCCGGTTTTGTAGCGAATAATTTTACTAGTGATAAATGTTATCTATATAGTGGTCGATTTGATATTGATGATAGTATTAAATATGATTTTAATATTATTCGTATTGATGGTAAATGTAAATTTAAACCTTGTACAGAAAAACATGATGTAGTTGATATGGTAGTTAATACTACTTATCCTTATAGTTATAATATGCCAGTTATAGGTGTTATTAGTAGAAATGAATATAAACCTATTAATAATTATAAATTAGTAGTTGCTAATAGTGTTGTTGATAGTAGAGCTGGAAAAGGAACTGCTCTTGAAATGGATGATTATAAGGAATTGCTACTTGACGCTGAAACTATGTTTCTTGCAACAGTTCTTAATTGTACTAAAAATATTTATACTAGCAAAGAAAAAGAACTTGTAAGACTTAACGATGTTTGCTATACTGGTGGAACTTATTCTATTGAACATGGATATAATGGTAGAATGACTTATGATGGCGTTCTTATTTATAATGATGATGGAGTTATAATGAACGAAGGTAATTATAAATTATATACTCCTACTAATAATCAATATTATTATAGTGGTGATGAACCATGTTGGCTTGATGTCCCATTCAATGTTTATGTTCAGTTTCCTCTTTATAATGATAAGTTCTTTGAAAGTAAATGTTTTAATAATGAACCTAGTAAGATAGCTTTTAGTATTAAAGAAGATACTGACAAGAAAAGTGTTGCTTTTGGTACATTTGTAGAACCTAAGAATAGTGTTGATTTATTTAAAGACCCTATTGGAAATGTTGACCAATATGTTCCTAAACTATTAACTCAATATCGTAACGATATTATTAATATTACTCGTTTTGATAAAACTATAAGACGTAGTAATGTTATTCAAGATGAAAGTGAAGTTAACGCTTGGCGAATATTTCCTATTGAAGGTTATAAAAATATTACTGAAAATAAAGGAAGTATAACTAATTTAGTTGGAATTGGATATTATCTTTTAGTTCATACTCAACATAGTATGTTTATGTTTGATATAAGTGCTGTACTTAAAACTAGAGATGAAAATCTTCAATTATATCAACCTGATGCTTTTGAAGTTGATTATAAAGAAGTCTTTACTAGTGATAAAGGTTATGGTGGACTGCAAGATGATTTAGCATATATAGTTGGAGAATTTGGTTATATTTTTTATAATGATGATTTTCATAAACTTTATCAATTTGATGATGGTCAACTTAAAATAATGGATGAAGATATTAAATTATGGCTAGATAAATATCATCCTAATAAAGTTAGATTTGCTCATGATAAATTTAATAATCGTATTCTAATTAAATTTGATTATACTTATAATAATATTAATCCTAATACTAAAGAATCTATTATAGAATCGCATAATGAAGTCATTAGTTTTAATTATAAAGTAGGTAGTTTTATTAGTCTGCATGATTATTATTTTAATAATGCTTGGTCTACTAAAACTAAATGTTATTTTCAAACTAAGCATAATGATGATAGACTTAATTGTCCTCTTCATGTATTTACTAATGAATATAATTATGGCATATTTAATACTCACATGGGTGATGATAGTAGAAGTTTATATTTAGTATCTAAACAAGAAGTTGGCGATGGACTTATATTAGTTCATAATAGTTATATTGATATTATAGTTAATGAATCTTATGAACTTATTAAATTTCTTGAATTTATTAAATATAAAGTACGTAAGATATATATTCCTATTTATAGTAATAATATTAATAATCCTGTTGATTTAAGAGAACATCCTTATGCTGGAGATATACTTCGTATATTTAATGAAGATAATGATACTGATGATATAGATATTAATATTGATAAACTTAATGAATTTAATAAGTATAAAAAACCTTGGTATGAACTTACTCAATATAACTTTAATTATTTCCGTAATGCAATTAAAGAACATTCTAATACAGTAAGTGATAAACTTCGTAGAGTATATGGTAATTATTTTGTAATTCGTTTCATATTTAATAATTCAGATAATAAGCGCATTGAATTTGAAAGTCTTGAATGTGCTCAAACTCAATTTAGAAAATTATGATACAGTATAGAGATAGACAAAGACAAAAAGCTTTTATTGGTGCTATTATTGGTGCAGCCGCTAGTATTGCTGGTGGTATAATTAAAGGTAATAAGCAAAAGAAAGCTCAAGAAAAAGCTCAAGCTGAAGCTCAAGCTGCACAAGACCATAAAGATGCTTTACAAAATGCTCAAGCTTTAACTAGTTCTTATGCTAATCAAGATTATGTTGACCAATATAATGATAAATTAACTCTTAAATGTGGCGGTAGAGTTCGACATAAAGCTGGTTTCGGTACTGAATTTGCTGATGCTCTTCCCGGTTTAGGTAATCTTGCTAGTTCTATTACAGGAGTTCAAGGACTTGGTGAATTAGGTACCGCAATAGGTCAAGGTATTTCTGCTAATCAACAAATTAATGAAAATAAACGTATTGCTCAAGAAGCTGAGCAACGTAAACAACTTCAAGCTGGTCAACAGCAACTTAATATTACTTCTGATAAAATGACTAATCCAATGACTATGTATCAGCGTTCTAGTTTTATTAATAAATATAAATGTGGTGGACGTAGAAAAGCATGGATTGGTGCTGCTATTGGTGCTGCTGGAAGTTTAATTGGTGGTATGCTTGGCAGTAAAGGACAACAACCAATTCAAGTTAAACAAGCTGACCAAGCTAGTTATAGTGCTCCTAAAACTGGTCTTGAACGTCCTGAATGGATTACTAATGGTAGTGTTCAACAACCTGTTATGCCTCAATCAGTATATCGAGATAGGCTAAATGTATATCGCTGTGGCGGTCATAGACGCTAGTCTTTTGCTCTCTGTTGAATTATTATATACAGGTATGAACTATTAATCGGCTAATAACCTATCGTTCGACAGAGAGCCTTAAAATCAATCAAATTATAATTTCTCATTATATTATATAAAATGCCTAGAAAAGATAAAGTTATTCATATAAGTAATTTACCTAGTACATTTAGAGGTAATGTTACTCGTAATGGAAGATTTATTCAAAATGGTATTCCTCCACTTGGCGGAGCTTATGATAAAGTTGCTAAATCTACTGGTTTAATAAGACTTGGTAATGAATTTCTCTATAATGGTGTAAACAATTTGGTGTCTAAAGATAATAGAGAAAAATTAATGAATAATACTGCTGGTAGACTTATTAATTATGTTAAAGATTTTAATAAAGAATCTCTACCTAGTGATGATGAACTTGGACCAACATTTCCATTTAATATTATTCAAACTACTAGAAGTAATGGAAGAAATCTTCCTCAAAAACAATATGCTGTTGGTGGTAAAATACCAAATGTAGTTGCTGGTGGTATTGCTCAACCTCTTGGTAATAATTTCTTTTATATGAATGGAAGAAAACATAGTCAAGGTGGTATTGATATTGGTCCTAGTGATAAAACTGGTATTGAAGTAGAAGATGGTGAAGTAGTTGAAACTAATGATAATGAACTTAAAGTTTATTCTGCACAACCTATTATTAATGGTGTTAGTCCTGCTAAATTAGTTATGGGTGGAGCTAATCCTAATAAAGTATTTAAAGCTCAAGAAGATTTTAAAGATAGAAATAAAATTAATGATGATGGTACTATAAAAGCTATGGGTGGTTTAAGTAGAGATAAAGATTATGGTTCTAAAAAGAAACCTTATCCTAGTGTAGCTAAAAAAGATTTTGCTGGAGGACATAGAAGTTATCCTATTCCTACTAAAGCTGATGCTATTGATGCTTTAAGATTAGCTGGATTACATGGTAGAAGTGATGTTAAAGCTAAAGTTTATAATAAATATCCTGAACTTAGAAAGAAAGGTAGTAATGGATTAATTGTTAGTATTAGTGGTAATGTTAAGAATGGATTGCTTCATTCTCCATCCTCTACGGGGGGTCGACACGATAAACTTAGAGATGGTGGAAAAAGAACTAATCCTGATAGTTTAAAAGCTGACAGACTTTGGTCTGATAGACAAATTAATAAGATTAAATATTTAACTGATTTACGTAATAGTACTAGAAATATTATAGCTCCTACTGGTTATAAAGTTACTGATATACATCGTACTAATGAACCTGGAAGATATAGTCTTGCTGTTAATATGCCTAATCAAGATCGTATTAATGTTAATATTCCATTAAGAAATTTACCTGCTTCTAATATCCCTAAAGGTGAAGAATATATAGAAAAACTTATAGAAGCAGATAGAAAACTTAATCTTAAATCAGATAGAAGTAATTATACTAGAGGATATGATGGAAGAGTTTATTTTAAATCTTGGATTAATGGTAAATCTGGAGAAATAAATTATGGAACTAATGAATTTTATGATCAAACAAGAAGTGGAAAAAATGCTTTAGAAAATGGTCGTCCTCAATATTATGCAGAACGTAAACTTCCTTTATTTGATGATGGACCTGCTATTACTAGTGGTCTTGTTAGAGCTGGTTGGAGTCATGGTAGTAATAAAAATATAACTGTTGATAATATTAATATTCCAAGTTTGCTTGCTATTAAATCTAAATGGAATACCCCCCGTAGGAGAAGGAATAAGTCAAGTCAATCAGTTCAATCTAGTTCTACTAAAACTCCTCCTACTGCTACTTATAATCGTAATCTTCCTACTATAGAAGCTAATATTCCTACTACTTTACCTGTTTCTACTAGTGCTCCTGCTAAACAATCTAGTCAATCTGATGGTAAAGGTCAAGGTAAATTTAAAAATTTTACTACTGCTGATTGGATTGGATTAGGTAGTAATGTTGCTAGCGGTTTAGCTAGTTATTTTGCAAGTAAACGAGCTATTAATAAAATGAGAGGTCCTGGAAAACCTACTCTTGTTAGTGCTAATAAACTTAAAACTAAATATAATATTAATCCTCAACTTGATAGAATTAGAGAAGATAAATTTGAAGCTTATCGCGATATTGATTCTAATACTGCTAGTAGTCGTGTAGGTTTAGCTCGTAAACAAAGAGTTCGTAATGCTGCTAGTCAAGCTGCTAATGAACTTTATGGTAATAAAGAAAATATAGAAACTAATCTTATTAATCAAGATAGACGTAATCAACAAAGTGTTCGTCAATTTAATGCTCAACAATACAATCAATATATAGATAGAAAAACAGCATTTGATAATGGTATTAGAGAAGCTAAAGTAACTAATATTAATAATTTATTTAGTGGTATTAATGCTGGTATTCAAGATATGATTAGTAGATATGAAAATCGTAAAGCTTTAAATAATACTATTGGTGCGATGAGAGCATCTGCCCCTAATGTAGATGATAGAATTATGAGAGATGCTGGAGTTGATTATGATGAATTTATTATTCGTAAACGTAGAAAACTTGGAGGAAAACAATCATGCCGATAAACTTTTATACTCCTACTTTTAGACAACAAATTAATCCTATTGACTTAAATGTCTTAGCTAGAACTTATAATACTCTTGAACAAGGACATCAACAAGCTATTCAAACTAAATCTCAGATTGATGCTCAACTTGCTCAATTAGATTTAAATGAAGCTGAAGATGCTTGGCGTCAAGAACAACTTAATAAAGTTCGTAATGCTCTTACTGAAAATATGCAGTATGGTAATGCGTATTCTAGTCTTGATGATATAGTTGAAACTTATGGAGATATAACTTCAAGTCCAGGAACGATTGGTCGTTTACGTGCTCAACAAGATTATAAAGCATATATGGATAATCTTGATAAACGTACTGATTTATCTGAAGATTATAAGAATTATTATCGTGCTGTTAATAAATATAATTATCAAGATATAACTGATAAGAATGGTAATGTTATTGGTGGAAGTAAATGGACTCCTATTGATAAAGAAGTTTCTGAAATTCCTATGAATCAAATACTTAATCAAGCACTTCAATGGGCTGCTAAAGAACAAGGTGGTGGTAGTCAAACAAGATGGCTTGATGCTAACGGTAAAGTTACTGATGATATTACTAAATCTGTTACAGGAGAGATTTATTCTCATATTAAAGGTAATTGGCAAAGATTAAGTAAAGCTAAACTTGCTGAAGCTGTTAAAGCTGTTATTGAAAACACTCCTGGTGCTAAAGCTAGTCTTGAACAAGATTATAAAATTGCTAAATGGAAATATGACCAAAATGGTAGTAATCCTGATATAACAGATAAAAATGGTATTCTGCTTACTCCTGAACAGTATCTTGCTAAACGTATTGACCCTTTCTATAACGCTGCAACTTTTTATAATCAAGATAGTAATACTACTTATGGAGAAGCATGGAAAGCTCAATTAGCTTTAGCTAAACAAGCTGGATTAGGAAATGCAAATCAAAGAAAACAAGCTATTGATAATTTAACTTATAAAGGTACTCCTGTTCGTATTGATAATTTTATGCCTGCTCAAGCTCAAGCCGAAATTACTAGTAATAGACAATCAATAGCTGGATTACTCAACAAATATAATCCTGATATTAATATTGATTTAGCAACTGCTAATCCTAATGATATTAGAACTAGTATCATGACTAATATTACTAGCCCATCTGATAGAGCATATGCTCTAAGTTATCTTAATGATATTATTGATAATCAAGAATATATTAATAGTCTTAAAGTTGGTAAATCGCAAGATAGCATTGACGGATTTGATACATATAATTCTATTATTAGTTTAAGTAATTTACCTAATAATAAATATTCTGATACATATAGTAAATATGTTAATCAAATATTTAGAGATAGTTCTGCTATTAGACAATACTTTAATAATGATGATGTTTATAATTCATTTATTAATGCTATTGGAGGAGAGAAAAAAGCAATTAGTCTTGGAATAAGATTTGGTTCTGATGGTAATGGTTATAGATATGCTGAATTACCTAAAGATTATCATAAATCTATTTATAGTTTTGGTAAAGCTGTTAAAGAAGCTGAAGATACTAGAAATCTTTTAAATGCTTTTCTTAATTCTGCTAAAACTAGATTCTTTGGTTATGGTGATAAGTTTGTTAGAGTTGATTCTAATGGTGAAGAACATCATGCTGGATTACCAATAGGTAATAAAGAACCTTATATTGGTTTAGTTAATTATGTTGATTCTCTTAAATCTAAAAATGATGCTGTTCTTGATGGTGGCAAAATAACTTCTTCTACTATTGGTATTAGTGCTTTAACTCCTGAATTAGCTGAAATTAATTTTATGATGAATGCTAATCCTGAAGAAGCTAGTAAACTTTCTGCTTATAAGAATAATAAAGAAGAACAAGCTATGATGGCTATTCGTAGTGGTATTGATTTAACTCAAGGAGAAGCTTATATTACTAGTGAAAATGGAGTATTTGAACCTATGACTTCTGAAGATAGAAAAGCTTATACTGCATATCTTAGAAGTGCTAAAGAAAATGAGATTACTCCTACTATTGTTCGTGACCCAAAAACTGGAGATGTTGGTGTTCAAATTAATATTGCTGGCTATTACGATACAGAAGGTAAACTTAAAAGAGAACCTGTAACTCTTCTTGTTGGTAGTGGAGCTATTGATAGTGCTGTTATTCAATCTTGGAATCAAGATACTAGTTGGAGAGCTGCTGGTAAAGTAGAAAATTATTATAATGCTAATAGACCTATTTCTCTTACTAATAATGCTGCATTTACTGGAATTGATAAATTTAAATTAGTACCTAATGGTGGAGGTTTTAATTTAATTAATTCTACTAATAATCAAACTATTGGTTTAGTAAGTAAAGAAAATGCTGTTGATATTGTAGATAATTTATCTCAATGGGAACAAACTGTAACTGCTGTTAAAGCTGGTATGACAGTAGATGAAAATGCTGTTAAAGCTATTCAACAAAATGTTGCTACTAAACTTGCTCAACTTAGTGGAAGTACAGATCCTTATGTTATTCAATATTACTATGATGAATTAACTAATAATCTATATTAATATGGATGTATTAAAGTTTCTACAAGGTGGTAACAAAACACCTAATCCTGAATATAATCCTAAAACTAAAAAGGGGGCTATACAGCCTCCTACTTTAGTTGATTACAACCCTGGCACTTCTATTAGTGACCAGGGTCGTGGTCATTTATTTAGTCGTATTGCTGGGCAATCATATAATCTTAACCAATATGATATAGATAAATATGCTCCTTATGATGTTTATGTTAATCCTGTTGATGACCCAGAAAAACTTGATAAAGAACGTGCTGTTAATCAAAGTAATTGGGAACAAGGATTAAGAATGATTGGACAGATTGGTAATGAGATTACTGTTGGTACAGCTATTGGTTTTGCAGATTTAGCTGATGCTTTCTATAATATGGTTAGTAATAGCCCTAATGATTATCAATCTGAAATAAGTTCTGAACTTGAATCTTTAAAAGAATCTATTAATGAGCGTTTAGCTATATATAGAGAAAATCCTAATGCTGCTTTTGATATTGGAGATTTTGCTTGGTGGGCTAGTAACGCTCCTAGTATAGCTAGTTCTTTAACTCTTATGGTTCCTAGTACTGGTCTTGCTAAAGGTGTTTCTTTATTAGGTAAAGGTATAAAGTTTAATAAATTAGCTAATAAAATGGCTAATGCTATTAATATGACTCAAAAGAGTAGAGCCATTACTGGTAGAATAGCAGAGGCTGCTGCTATTGGAGTTCCTTCTCGTTATCTTGAAAATTATCAAGAAGCTAGGCAAACTTATAATGATATTGAAGATTATTCTAAAACTCAACTTGCTAATATGAATGATAAACAAAGAGAAGAGTTTTATAATAATAATCCTAAATATAAAGATATGTCTGATGAAGAAGTAGCTAAAGATATTGCTAAGAATAGTGCTGATATTACTTTTGCTGAAGATTGGGCTAATGTTCTTTTTGACGTATGGCAAGTTTATAGTTTAAAGAACTTATGGAAAAATGCTTTAAGTGGTAATACAACTAGTTCTAGACTTAGAAATTTAAATACTGCATTTAATAGTAATATTGATGATGCTGCCGCAATTACTAATGCTTTAAGTAATAAAACTACTAAACAAGCTATTACTAGTACTTTGAAAGATGTAAGCGATGATATTCTTCATGGTGTTAGAGCTGAATGGACAGAAGGGGTTGAAGAAGCTATTAATTATATAGCTAGTCAAGATGGTTTATATAATGGTAAAAAAGTATTTGATAAAGATATTCCTCAACAAACTATTAAAGATTATCTTCAAGACCCAATGTTATGGGAACAAGCATTTTGGGGTGCTCTTGGTGGTGTTATTTTTAGTAGTGTTATGAATAAAGCTGGAGAGTTTATTAATAAACGTCTTGATAAAGATTGGACTTCTGCTGAAAAACAAAGAGAAAACGAAATTCTTGGTCGTACTGCTACTTTTCAAGCATATCAAGAAAGACTTAATAGTATTGCTAATGGTAAAAATCCATTTATAACTATTACTGATGAAAATGGTCAACAGGTTAATCCAGATATTATTACTGGTACTGAAGAAGAACTTCGTAATATAGCTGAAAAAGAATATATGGATAATATTATTATTAATTCTATGAATGCTGGTAATTTAGGACTTCTTGAAAGTTCTATTAATAGTAAAGAATTTAATGATAGTATTACTAATAAACTTGGATTACAACAACAAGATAGTAATGAACTTATTAATAGCTTTAAAACTGAAATTAATAATCTTAAAAATGAATATAATACTACTTTAAATAAAGTTAATAGACTTGGTGGCGGATTTGAAGTTGGTCGTATTATAGCTACTCAAATGGTTCATGCTCGTAATCGTCAAGAAAATTATAATAATCTTCTTAATTGGGCTAATGATGTTTTAAATCAAGATATTACAAATAATTATATTGAAGATGTTGATATTACTTCTGCTAAAAATGGTATATATCAACATATTCTTGATAGCATTCAAAGAGATATTAAAACTATTCAAGATAATGCTGCAATTAATGATTCAGTTAAACAAGAACGTATTGCTCAATTAAATGAACGTCTAGATGCTATTAATAAACTTCATATCCCTATTGATATTGAAAATAAAAATGATATTCAATCAGCTATTCAACTTCAAAAACAATATAATGAAGTATTTAAAGATTTAGCAGAAGTTGTTAATGCTGAAATTAATGTTGAAGTTAATAAAAATCAACTTAATTTATCTGATGATAATATTAAATCTCGTATAACTTATCTTAATAATTTCTTTGATAGTAGTCGTAAAAAGATTGTTAATAAAGCTATGGACGATTTACGTAATGCTTATAAACAATATGGAAAAGATTATGTTAATTTTGTTATTAAAGATGCTAATAATGGTAATAAACCTAATATAGATAAAGTTATTAGAGATGCTTATGCTGCACTTGATTTAAGTTCTAAAGGTAATGAACATCTTAAAACTACATTAGAACAATTAGCTGAAATTGCAGAAATTGAAAACGATGTTAATAATGCTCCTAAAGAAGAAGAAGTTGCTCCTGTTAATCCTGATGTTAATGAAGTTAATGAAACTGATGTAGATAATACTAGTTCATCTCCATCCTCTACGGGGAGTATAGCGGAGCGAAGCGGAGCGGTTCCTAATGAACCTACTAATACTGAACAACCTCAATCTCAAACTGAACAACCAATTTCTCAAGAACCTATTAGTACTCCTAAACCTGAAGTTAATAATACTCTTCCAGATGATGAATTTGAACGCGGTCAAATAGGTACTGATTTAGTTTATGAAAGTATTGCTGATTTAGAAGATTCTCTTGGACATGAATCTACTAGTAGTGATTTACTTAATGCTAGACAGTCTTTTATTGATAAACTTAATCAAGCTGGATTTGAACAAACGGAAGCTACTGACATAGTTAATAATATTATTGACGGTCTTACAGGTGGTAGTTTATATAGTTCTGTTCAAGATGATAGTACAAGACGTTTATTACTTAATGCTACTTATGCTACAATAACAGGTAATGAAAAAAATATTGAAGCTGTTATGAATGATTTTGCTAATAGTGTTGATAGTGAAGGTAATACTAGAGGTAAAATTGTTAATGGTAAAGTCTATCTTAGTATTGGTCAATTAGTTGAATATATAGATAGTATTACAGGTAATAAAATTATTAAAAATTACTTGTTTAATCAAATAAAAAACTATCTTTACGCCAGCACTAATAATCAAGGTAAATATCGTGCTACTGATGAATCAACTATTAAAAAACTTAATGCTAGACAATTTGTTCAATACGTTAACGGTATCGCTAAAGAACGTCTTGAAAGACTTCAAGTCGAACATACTAATAATGTTAATCTTAAGTATATAGTAGAGAATGAAAATGTTAAAGCATTTACTAGTATTAAGCAAGGTGATTATTTAGAAGCCATATATAATGTTAAACTTAAACGTATTGATATATTTGCTAATGATACAATTATTGGTTATATAGGAGTTCCAAATATTGATAAGTTTGGTAATTATGATATGGTTAATCAAGGTTGGAAATATAATATTCATGCTGAAAATGGTCAAGTTATTTCTCCGTTTAAAGATGCTTTAATTAGTATTCTTGACGGTGACAGATTTGACGAAGAATTTATTGGTCATTTATATGAACTTGCTGTTAAAGAAGAAGTTACACAAGAAGAACTTGTTAATCTATTTAAAGAATTTGAAACTAAATATCCTGATATAGTTAGAGATTTTACTACTCCTGTTGCAAGTTTTGATTTAGCTGGGCATCTTGTTAATCTTACTAAATATATATTTAATCAACCTTATGAGAATAGTCATGAAGCTAGTATTAATCGTTGGTTTAATAATCTTCTTAATAGTTATGACCAAGCTATTACAATAGTAAAAGGTGATTTTAAAGGTAAGATTAAAGCTGTTAATGTTAAATATGGAGTTCTTAATACTATTGATGATGCTAATGGCGAATGGAATGATGTACAAGAAACAGTAGTTAATTATAACGAAGATATTAACAAACTTGGTGTAGTTGTACAAGGTCAAGTATATCTTAATGGAGAAAGTAAATCTACTATTATTGAAAATCTTACTACTAATGGTATGCCTGTTATTAGTATTCCAAGTAGTGATGGTACTTCTCTATATGCTTTTTGTAAACAAGTTCCATTAAATAGTAATCTACTTAAAGGTGATGCTCGACGTATTATTAATTCTATTAAGAATGAAGTTAATAATCTTTGTAGAGATTATATTAGTGGAAAAATAAGTTTTGGTGAACTTAAACAAAGTCTTGGAGATATATTTGGAAATAATAAACTTATTAATGGTGATAGAAATACTGGACTTCAAATTAGTATTAATCCTACTAATATAGGTTTTTATGTTAAAGGTGCACATTTTAATGGTAAAGATTATGCTTTTACTATTAATTCTGATGCTGGTAATTATAAACGTAATATTATTATTAATTCTCCTTATGTTGTTAATAGTGCTTTTAAAATAGGTAAAAGTTATGGTATTAATGCTAATACTATTGACGAATTAGATAATGCTCTTCGTCCTGTTATTGATGAAATGTTTAACTATGCTCAATTTGCTATTAGTAAAGATTTTATTAATGATAGTACAAAAACTGATAATAAAACCAATAAATATATTTATCGTGAAAATGGTAAAACTATTATAAATATTGATGGTAAAACTTATAGTTATAATAGTTATCAAGATTTTATTATTAGTAATGGTTTAGTTAGAACTAAATTAGCTAATACTAATACTAATGAAACTGCTGGTAATTGGCAAATAGATATTCATTCTAAACTCGATATTACTTATGAACTTGAGGGTAGACCCCCCGTGGAGGATGGAGCAATACCTGAACAGCTATCAGAGTTCATGTTAGATGATACTCTTAATGCTATTAATTTTAATGCTTTTGAATCTGCTATAACTGCTAAGAATTTAACTCGTGGACTTAAAAAGTATTTTGCTAATGACCAAACTGCTATTGATTATATTAATGCTCTTCAAAAAATTGGTATATTACCTAAAAATATTCATGTTGTAGATAGTATTACTGATAATAATGGTAATCAAGTTAATGCTGTTTATCATCGTGATACAGATACTATTGAAATTAATAGTTCTGCTATTGCTGGTCAAAGAGTTTATCGAGTTGTTAATATTATACTTCATGAAAGTTTACATAGCCAACTTTATACTAAATATAATACTGAACAAGCTCTTGCTTTAGTTAAACCTATTTATGATAAATTTAAGTTTTGGCTTGATACTCAGGATGATGCTACTAAAGAAAGACTTAAACCTTATCTGTTTGAGAATTTTAATACAAGTGAAGCTCTTGAAGAATTTCTAGTTGAAAGTATTACTAGTAATGCTCTTATGACTGCACTTAATGAAATTAAATATGATAATAGAAAAGTTAATAAACGTAAGACTTTATTTAGTAAACTTCTTGAAGTTATTGCTGATATGTTAGGTATTAAAATTAATGAAGATAGTTTATTAGCTGCTGCTAGAGATGCTTATAAAGCTATTAAGAAAATGCCTAAAGAAAATAATCAAGAAGCTATTCAAGGAACTTTTCAATTTAAAGAAGAAACTATTAGTACAGAGCAAATTGAAAATCCTAATGAAGATAACAGTCAAGATTATAATTATAATAATGATAATCTTAATGATGGACTTGATATGTTTAGTAGTGTTGATGATGATATAGTGCTGAATATGGCTGAATTAACTAGCCGTTTATCGATAGCACAACAACCCGAATTTGCCACTTTGCTTGACACAGGACGCATCAGTTTTAGCTGTATGTAGAATTAATCGAGCAAATATAAAAGTCGCTTAAAACGAAAGGAAATCACCTCTATGACGATGTAATTAAATTTTACTTTACATTAGTCATAGAGGTATTACTATTAATGAATTTAAACTTAAATATAAACTTATGAGTTGTGGAAATATTAAACTTGTAGGATATAATAATCTTAATAATGTTATTATTAAAGAACATGGTTCTAATAATGCAGATTATTATAGTCTTATAGCTATGGTTGAAGACCCAATCTTTAAGAAGATTATAGCTGATAGAGGTATTAATGTTAAAACTTCTGGAAGACAAGCTTATAATGCTCTTCTTGAAGCTAGAGCTATTAAACTTCGTAATATGGATGATATAGCTTCTGTTGCTGAAAAAGAAGAACGTGGTTTGTTTAGTACAATTAAAGCTAGAGATACAGCTATTACTTATATGGCTGATATTATGAATAAACTTAGTTTTAATTTTTTATATAATGGTGCTCCATTAAATTTTAATGAAATTAAAAAACGTACCAATGAAACTGTTATTAATGCTGGACTTAAACGTGCTAAGAAATTAGCCGGAAGTGATGAAGCTAAAAATAATGAACTTAATAGCTTTATTAATAATCCAAGTCCTGCTATTAAAATTAATGGTCTTGGAGCATTTCTTCGTAAATATGGTGATGCTCAAAATTTTAATTATGGTGCATTACTTCGTTCTTTAACTAATACTGAATTTAATGAAGCTCTTTTTAATAATAAAAATGTAGCTAAACTTATTAAACGAGATGAATTATATCAAACTACTGATTATGAAGAATTAGGCGGTTATCTTGATGAAACTTCTACTGAAGGTGATGAAAATAGTATAGATGATGGTATTGATTTAATGACTCAACTTTGGAATTTAAGTATTGGTGAAGTTAAAGATTTTAATAAACACGTAGAAGAAATTATTAAATATCATCTTGCAAGTTTACCTAAACTTACTGCTGCTTCTCAACTTGATAATGGAAGTTATCCTTTTGATACTAATAATGAATTAGGGGTTGTTACTTTTTCTGATACTAATTATTTATCTAAAATATTATATGCTAGTGCTGATACTAGTAATGTAGATAATTTTATAGCTAGTCTTAAACGTATATCTGAAACTATTCCAAATTGTGAATGTTTAATTCAATTACATGATTTACTTAGCAAAAATAAAGTATTTGCTAATAAGTATATGATGGTGTTTAATAAACCTATTATATCTAAAATTGAAACTTATATTCAAACTGATTCTAATGGTGATAGTTATGTTCGTGCTCGTGTAACTAACCCTAATACTGATTCTCGTACCATTTTACAGAATACTTTTTATAATAATGTTAAGAATAATATTATTACTAATCGTGCTCCTACTGCTCGTGAAAAGTTTCGTATATATGATAGATATAAAAATACTCCTCATGCCAATCTTTATTTATATGATGCTTTTAAAGAAATATTTCCAGATATTAATCAAGCTAGTTTTAATTTAGCTATTGCTAAGATTGGTCGTGTTGCTATGGCTAATAATCTTATTAATTTTGCTAATGTTATTAATCGTACAGTTGAAAATTATAATAAATATGTAGAAGCACTTAAAAAGGATAAAGGAACTAAAATGCCTGATAGTTTTATTAATAGAGGTGATACTTCTATTATATATCAAATGGCTGATGTCTTTAAAGATATTATTTATATTCCTGTTGAACTTAATTCTCGTAATCCTGAAGGTAATTTAAGTTCTGATGTTATTAATAGAAGTTTTATTACTAATATTGCTAAAATAATCAATGATGATAAATCTACTGTTGAAGAGCAAAACGCTATGGTTGAAGCTTATGCTAAACAAAAGTTTGCTAGTCATCAATATGATTATAGTAATTTACTTCTTGAACATAGAGATAGTAATGGTAATATAATTAATTATGGATTGTTTAGAAGAGTTGGAAATGGAACTCCTAAACTTACTGAATATGCTCGTAATATGTTTAAGACTTCTCTTCTTAATGGTATTAGTGAATTAGATAATAACAATAATGATTTATATCGTAGTATGAGTGATGGTGATTATTTAATTACTGCTATGGGATTATTTATGACTGATATTAATAATTCTGAAACTCTTACTGCTAATTATTTACTTCCTATACCTAGTGATGCTCCTAAAAACTTTACTATTACTGCTCCTAGATATAGTCTTGCTGGATTACATAGTCAACTAGAAGATGGAACTGAAATTATAAATAGAGAACATCCATTATTTAAACAGTGTTATAATATAGTTATTCAAGAACTTACTAATATGGCTCAAGCTGTTAATGTAATGTTTAAAACTAATGCTAATGGTAATCCTATTTTAACTAATGGAGATTTTGAATTTAGTGATACTTATAATAATAAACCTGAACATTTTTATAATCAATACCATAAAGATGGAAAAGGTAATGTATTTACTACTAAAGATGGACACAAAGTTTTAGCTGGTAGAGTATTTAGTTTTAAACGTTTAGTTAGTAAAATTACTCCTAATAGTAATGGAGCATTTAATGAACTAATTGGATATGGTAAGACTATTGACATCCTCTACGGGGGGTCTACACGTGGACTTAGCTATGTTAATAATCAAGTAGTTCTTAATGCAGAACAACGTATTGCTCTTGAAGATGCTGTTGCTGATTGGTTAAATGAATATATAACTAATGGTTATAAAGAACTTAAAAATAAATATGGTACATTTATTGATGATAGAATTAATAATGAATCTTTAGCTGAATTTCTAGTTAATGATTATCTTGTTAGAGATAGTATGTACGATATGTATGGTGGTGACCAAAGTTTTTATAAAAATGGTCAAGCTATTCTAAAACGTATTAAAGAAGTACAAGCTAGTGGTAATCCTTTTGGTAATACAGACTTTACTAAAAATGATTTAGATATAGCTACTGATTTATATGATATAACTATCAAAGGTAATGCTGTTACTGTTCCTTATACTGTTAATGGAGTTACTAAACGTAAAAAAGTAATTCTTCAAGATAAATTTAGAGGTGTTACTATTTATAATACTTTTAAAGCTTCTGATAAAGTTGTTATTGATAGACTTGATAATCAACTTAAAAAAGCTGGACTTGATAAAAAAGATAGAGAACGAATACTAGAACCATTTAAAGGAGGAGTTAATGCTAATGATGCTCAATCTTATATTACTCTTGAAGAATGGATTCGTCGTATTACTGCCGCTGGTGAATTAGATAAATATGCTGGACTTATTCAAAGTATTACAGATGATACTCCAATAGATAAAATTGATTGGACTAAATTTGCTAATAAAGTTCAAATTCAAAAGAATTTCTATTATGATTTATATTATGATACTACTGTTGGTATTGAAGTTCCTAGACAAGTAAAAAATGCTGAGTTTGTTCTTATTCCTAAACTTATTAAAGGAACAGAACTTGAAAAAGTCTATAATATAATGACTAATAGAGGTATTCATCAAATTAATACTGTTGAAACTGTTAAAGTTGCACAACATAACAGAATGACACTTTGGAATAATGATGGTGTTTTAACTGATGAAGCACTTAAAGAATTTGATAATAATATATTTGATAATTCTGAATTATTTAGTTATAATTATCTTTATCGCCAACAAGAAGTTCCTCAACATATGGTTGACGCTAGTAATAAGGCTGCTATTCAGATTATGAAGAAAATGCTTGATAATCTTCCTAATAAACCTGAACTTAATGACCTTAAAAGTAAAGTATTTAATAATTATGTAGCTAATATTAGAAATAGTTTTGAAAAAACTTGTGCTGAACTTGGTATTGGATTAGATGATAACGGTCATATTGATTTAAATTCTAATGGTACTATTAAAAATCTTAATCGTTTTGTATTCTTTGATAGATTTAAAGAAAATGCTCAACAACAAGGAGTTGAAAAAGCTCTTCTTGAATTTTTTGATTTAGATAGTGCTGGATTTAATAATCTTCCTTTATTCTTATCTAATATTAATAGTAAACTTGAAAGTATTGCTAATAGTTATTTTAATACTAATATTACTAGGCAACTTATTAATGGTTGGCATGCTGCTCAGTTATCTGATTTTGGTTTTAAAGTTGATAAACAAACTCAAACAGATAGTAAACTTCAATATAAAAAGATTGGAGAAGTTGATGGCACTCCTGTTTATTATACTGAAATTAAACTTCCTAGATGGAGTAGTAAACTTAAAGGATTAAATATTGAACAAGTTCCTGATAGCTTACGTACTATGATTGGTTATCGTATTCCTACTGAAGGTAAGCAATCTATATGTATTATGTATGTTAAGGAGTTTCTTCCAGATGCTTATGGTAGTACTGTTGTTGTTCCTGATGAATGGGTTACTCAAACTGGTTCTGACTTTGACGTTGATAGTGTTTATGGTATGTCTAAAACATTTAATCTTGTTAAAGGTATTCCAACTGAAATTACTCATGCTAGATATACTAAAGATGAAGTAGGATATATTAATTATGTTAAAGATAATGTAGATAAAGCTAGTCGTAAAATTCTTGGTAAGACTTATAATAAACAAGGTAATATTAGAGCTTCTTTAAAAAATAGCGAAGATGCTATTAATGCTACTCTTGAAGGTTATAATGGCAATCTTAAAGTTGTTGAAAAAATTGCTAATGATGGTGGGCTTAAGTCTTACGAATCATACTTAAAACTCCCCGTGGAGGATACAAGTAGTCAAGCTGCTAGAACTAATGCTATTATTCAATCATTTATTGATATACTTAATAATCCTGCTGCATTTGAAGAAAATACTACTACTTCTAATTTTGAAAATGTCAAAGAAGCTAATGAAACTTATGCAGAAATAGTTGGTGCTAATAAAACAACTGTTGCTCCTAGTGATTTCTTTACTCAACTTGATTGGTTTGATGCTGCTACTTCTGGTATTAAACTTAAAGGTATTAGTGTTAATCGAGATACTTTTATGAGTATTGGTAATGTTACTAAAGCTAATCATAGTGAAGGTATTAAAGTTATGTACACTACTGATGTGATTAGTGAGCAAGAAGCTGTTAATAGATATGGTAAAGAAAATGTTGAAACTATTGGTAATAAACATATTCGTATTACTCATAAAAATTTTGGTTGGTCTGGAGATGATAAGAATGTTGATGGCTATTTGATTAATCCTTATAGTTCTCAGACTACTGCTCATATTCTTGATGTTATGAAAGAGGGAGCTATACATAATGAAAATACTTATACGTTTAATGCTTTTAAAACTATTGTTGACTTTGGAAGTAATTATGATACTGCTATTGGATTTATGTGGCAACCTGCTATTGATATACTAGTTCGTAAATGGAAAGAAACTAATAGTGTTCTTGCGGAAGGTACTAAAAATCCACTTACTGAAGCTATTAGAGAAGTTGCTCATAATCTTGGTTTTGGCGAAAAAGTTAATTTTGCTGGACGTAAAAAGCTAATTGATATTATTAATGAAAGTTATGGTGAAACTTTCAAGAAATTATTCAATTTAAGCGTTTCTGACGCATTTTCATCACCTGACCTTATCTTTTCATCAGACGCATATAAATCTCGTCTTAGAGGGGAAATGAATGGCGTTCAGCAGGCTTTATTTGACCTTTATGTTTTAGCACAATTCAATCGGTTAAACTCAATCGGACAGGATATAAGTAATAATCTTAATATTCTTAGTGCTGATAAATATGGTGCTAAACAAAGTTTTTATGCTAGTGATAAAGTATTTAGAGATGCTAGAACTGTTATTGAAAATAGTAATATTTATGCTCCATCCTCTACGGGGGGTCAAACCTTGCTGTTAGAAAGTGTCTTTCCTGATATTAGTGGTGGTATAGATGCGTTTATTAAATCAGATATATCTAAAAGTAGTTATCCTAGTTTAGCTGCATTTTTACAAATGAGTACTGCTCTTAGTGTTAAAGCTACTCAACAAGTATTTGAAACTGCTAATCCTGTATTTATTGATTATGTATATAGAATAGCAGAATGGACTAAAGGTGGAATAATGACTGAAAAGTTATATAATGACTATAAAGATTATCTTATTAATAAACTAGAAGTAGGTAATAATGGTAGTTCTTATCTTAATTTACCTGTTACTATTGTTAATGGTGATTTTGTTCATCCTAAATATATTAAAGAATATGGTACTGGACAATCTAGAGCTTTAGAAGTTGGTAGAGTTAGTGGTACATTAGTTAATATTAAAACTGATTATGTTGTAGTTAAAAATATATTTGAACCTACACAAACTGAAATTGATGTATTTGCTAGACTTACTCCTGCTCAGAAAGTTGATTGGATTAAACGTAATTTTAGTCAAGATGGTAGTGTATTTGAACATATTGAAATAGTTGCTAATGATGAAAGAAATAATCGTCGTAATGTAAATATTCAATATATTAATTACATACAAGGTGATATTACTAATGATGAAGCCCATAGATTGTTTGATAGAGCTTGGAATCATCCCAATCCTCTTATTAAACTTACAGCTCTTGATTTAGTTAAATATGCTTTTATTGTTGAAGGTCATAAATTTAGAACTAGAAATATTAGTAGACTTATAAGTAATACTCCCCTTAGAGGATTGAGCGATAATGGAATAGCTATTGGAGATATAGCTATGAAAGGTATTGATAGTTATGGTTTTGTTGATAAAGATAATGTTGAAGATATAATTGGTTTTATTCGTAAGAATTATAATAGTTTTAATTGTCCTAGTTATACATTTAAAAGACTTACTAATAATAAAATTAATTATAAACTAAAAAGAAGTGGTATTATTACTTTTAATAATCAAGAAAATCTTGATAATATAGGAATAATAAGAAATGGAGATGTTATTAATGCTATTAGAATTAATAGAAATTTATATATTAAAGGAACTTATGATGGAACTTTAGCTTATTATCCTATTGATAGACTTGAATCATTTGAAACTTATAATAGTATTGAGCCAAGTATTATAGCTAATAATAACATTCATAAACCTTTATCTGTTCTTCTTTATAAAGGTCTTACTCAACAAGAAAAAAGAGATAAATTTATTGATGGTATTAAAGATAATATTAATGAAGCTGTAAATAAAGGTTATAAAGAAGTTCCTGAACTATATAGTAAATATATATCTGATGAGTATTTCCAGCCTTTTATGAATACTCCTTTTGAGAATAATACTATATATACTATTAATGATAAATTTTATCTTAATATTAATGGAACTACTGCTATTAATTTAAGTGATGATTTAAAACAATATAAAGCTAAATATCCTAATATTGAAGATAATAAACTTGGTTTATTTATTAAAATTAATGAAAATGAAATAAATAGAGTTACTAGTAATACTGATAGATATAGTAGTGTTGATGACCAAACTCCTATTGGTAGATTTGCTAAAAATGCTAGTTTAGTTATTTCAAGAGCTGTTCGTCATGGACAACCTGCTGCTCAAAATGTTCTTAATGCTCTGAATAATGCTGAAATTAATTATCTTGATAGTAGTAGTCTTTCTGATAATTCTGAATTTTCATTATCAGTTATAGCTAATTATATAGATGTTGAAGCTAATAATATTCTTAATGATATTAATCGTTTTATTAAAATTGATGGTATTGATAAACCTATTAACGATAAAGATGTTATTGGTAAAGTTCTTAAAGATGAACAACTTCAAAATCGTTTCTTAGATGTTATTCTTAGTGCTAATACATTTAAGAATAAATATAAACTTATTAGCGAAATTGATATTGATAGTACAAATCTTGATGATAAAACTAAAGAGAATATTAGAAAGATTCAGAAACTAGTTAATCAAGTTGATTCTAATACTACTGTGCATTCTGCTAGAAAAGATTGGTTTGAAAGATGGATTCAATTACGTACTACTAATCCTAATTATATAAGTGGTCTTATGAAAGAATTTGATGCTTATGGAGATACTGGATTTATGGACTATTGGATACAAGATATTCGTGCTAATCGTAACTTTGTATTGCAAAATATACTTAAAGATGTAATGGGTACTGTTGAAGAAGGTCGTCTTAATGGTATTAAAGAATCTAATGACTTTAGAAATTATCTTAAAGAGCTTAAGACTAGAGCTGCTAAAGCTGGTAAATCTGTTAGTCTTAATAGTATAATTGATGATGACGGTAGATTAATTCAACCTAATAATCCTATTTGGGGAGAAAAGATGAAGAAATATAGAGATGCTGCTATTGAAGCTGAACAAAAATTTGGTATAAATAGTGTTGAACATCTTATTGCTCTATCTAATAAAGCTAAATTTATTGATATGACTACTATTCATCAGCTTAAACCAATTACTGTTCAAGATGAAGATGGTAATAATGTTACTATTGAATATTCTACTTATATTATAAATCTTGAAAGAAGTTTATTAGGACTTAAAAAAGGAGATGATGGTATTCCTAAAGAATTTGCTGAATATAAAAGACTTAATAGTAGAATACGAGATATTCTAAGCCAAGCTACTGATAATGTTACTACACAAAGTCAAGATGAAGAACTTGGACGTATATATGTTCAAATGGATAGTCTTACTAGTCTTTACGATGAAGATGGTAATAAAAAGATTGGTCATGATTTAAATGTAGCTGAAAGACTTCGTGCTTATCAAACTAATATTCGTAAAGTTAAAGAAATGTTCTATGATAAGCAAGCTAAAGAAGGATTTGATTCTAAACTTAAAGAACAACTTTCTATTATTAGTAAATATGAAAGTCAACGTGATGCTAATGGTAATCTTCTTATTAGTATGGAAGAACTTATGAAAGTTCCTGAATATCGTGAAGCTAAAGAATGGATTCGTAAGAATACTAGATATATTCTTGATATTAAAGATATAGAAGATTTAAATTGGGCGTTTGAAGAACTTAAAGATGCTAATAAAGGTAATAGCGTTCTTAATCTTGCTATTAAAGAATTTCAAGCTAAAGATGAATTTAACGTAGTTGATGGACGTAAAATACCTGAAGAACGTGCAGCTCTTATAAAAGCTGAAACAGTTAGAAAATATAAATATACTAAAGGCAATGGTATGCCTTATGTTGGTATTATTCGTTCTGCTGAAGATGAACTTAGAATTTATCGTGCTGATTTCTATAATTATCTTACAGGTAATAAATCTAAGAGTGAAGAAGAAATTAATGTAGGAGAAGCTATTAATAAAATACTTGAAAAATATTTTGATAATGCTACTAGAACTCTTAATACTGCTGATATTAGTCAAGAAGATTTAGAACAACTTAAAACTGGTTTTGAGGTATTTAATGAAATTACTAGAGGAGAAAAGAGTACTGATAAAGCTAAAGCAAAACGTGTTGCTGAATTTATTGAAAGTGAATGTGATGTTACTTATAATTGGAAACAATATGAACTTGATAAAAATAGAGCTTTTGCTAAAGGTAAAAAATATTATGATAAATGGTTAGAAGTATTTAGTGAACAAGTTGAAGAAAATGGAACTATTGCGGAAAGACCTAATCGAACTATTTATGGTATTATTAAACCTAAAGATTTAGATAAATGGACTGATATTGATAAAACTGCTGCAATTAATATTCTTCAAAAAAGAACTAGAGAAATTACTACTCAATATTATTATATGAAAGAAAGAGAAGTTCTTGACAAATATGGTATTGATAGTGTTGAATATAAACAATGGTATAGAGATAATCATTATTTTGACCCTTATACTCGTACTATTAAACCTATTCGTATTTGGACTACTATGCAAATGATTAAAGACGATGGTTCAGCTGTTGTTGGTAATTATGAACCACGTATTAATCAAATGCATATTACTCCTAAAGAAGAACTTATTAATCCAGAATATAGTAGTTTTGTTAATAAGTATAAAGTAGGAACTGGATATGATAATACTGTTTATACTAATCTTAATGAGTATCAACTTGAACTTATGAATAAAGTAAATGAACTTATGAAAAAGTATTGTTTTACTAATAGTAATAAGAGATATGTTGATATGGGTTATCTTCCAGCTTTACCTAAATCTAAAGATATGACTGTTAAAGATTACTTTGAACAAGCTCTTAGTTTTCTTGGTTGGACTGCTAATGTTCCTAATAATACTGGATGGAGAAATAATGAAGATTTAACTTTTGATAAAGATTATGATATTCCTAATCCTAGATTATCTCAATTAGCTAATAAAGATACACAACAACTTCCTACTATACCTAAATTTAAAGAGCCTAATGAAAGTGATGAGGAATTTAGTAAACGTAAAGCTGCTGCTATTAAAGCTAGAGATGAGATTATTGAAAAGAATAATAAAATCCATAATGATATTCTTAATCGTAATTGGGAAGAAGTATTTAATAGTTTCTTAATTGAAAGTAATAGATATAATGCTATTAAAACAGTTAAAAATCTTCTTTATACTGCCGACCAAATTATTACTAGTAATACTGCTTATGATATAAATTATAAAGGTAGTATAACTGAGAATAGAGAAGCTAGTGCTGGTGGAGAAATTGAATATAAACAAGAACAACAAACTAGAACTAGTCAACATCTTAGAAGTTTTATACGTCGTCTTGTATTTGAACAATATAAAGATAATAAAACTCCTAATTTAGTTAAACTTGGTTCTCTTGCTCAAAACATTGCTGGTAGTAAATATATGATGATGAATATTACTGGTGGTATAGCTAACGTTCTTACTGGTTCTAGTAACATATTTATGGAAAGAGCTGCTGGTGAATATATTAATCTTAAAGATTGGGAAGCTGGTAAATCTGAATGGATTAAAGGAACTGTTAGTTATATGGCTAATATGTATAGTGAAAATAGTAGTACACTTCAAGATGCTATTATTAAACTTAGTCATGTAGTCGATTTTGATAGAGTAACTGAAGTTAGCACTGCTGAAGGTCTTAAAGAAAATATTCGTAGAGTTCGTGGATTATTATTTAGCCCTCAATCTGTTGGTGAGCATTATATGCAAAATGTTATGTTATTTGCTATGCTTAAATCTCATAGACTTGTTGATAACGGTAGAGGCGGTTATGATATAATGAGTAAAGAAATGTATCATCGTAAAGCTGAACAAGATGCTCTTATGTCTGTAATAAATACTCCCCGTGGAGAGGAGAACCAAGCTCTTCTTGAACAATTCAATAAGTTCATGGATGAAGCTAAAGCTGATAATAAAAAACGAGCTAAATATAATCTATTTAAAGCTAATCCTATATTTGATTTTGTTAAAACTTATCTTAATGAAGAACAACAAAGAGAATATATAGCTAAGCGTAAAGAACTTATTAAGAATATTGATAAAAAGTTTGCTAAACTTCCAGATATTTATAATCAATTTGAACTTAAAGATGGAATTGCTCAAATAAAATCTGATAGTAAACTTACTCTTAAAGAATATGCTAAATTTATTGATAAAGTTCGTGAAGTAAATAAAAAAGTTCATGGTGTTTATGATAAACTTGGTTCTGCTAATATTGAACAACATTGGTGGGGTGGTATGGTTATGCAATATCATAAACATCTTTATCCCGGTTTTAAGAAACGTTATCGTTGGAATGGTTATTATAATGAAACTCTAGGTACTATTGAAAAAGGTAGTTATACTAGTCTTTATGATTATTTGACTATTCCATTTAAAGAAACTAACGTAGGAGAAGTTAATAATGTGAGTGATGTTCTTAAAGCATTCCAAACTTATGGTAAGAATTTGCTTTCATTTGCTGTTAATTTCAAACTTAATTATGAACTTCTTCCTGAACATGAAAAAGCAAATATTAGACGTAATTTAGGTGATTTACTTTATGTAGGTGCTGCTATTATTGGAGCAATTGCTATAACTGGTATGGGAGGTGATGATGATGAAGGTATTATTTATAATCTTATGCTTTATCATGCTGACCGTCTTGCTTCTGAAGCTGCTTCATTTACTCCATTTGGAGCTTATGCTGAAGGTAAAAAATTATGGTCTAGTCCTGTTGCTATTGGACAAACTATTAATGACTTACTTGGTACTACTGCTATGGCTGCTAGATTCCTTATTGAAGAAGATTTCACAGAGGAATATACTACTGGTAGATATAAAGGTATGAACAAGTTTGAAGTTATGGCTATACGTAATATACCTGTTATTCGTAGTATTAATCGTGTTCTTGATTTACCTAATAATAATAGTTATTATAAACTTGATGAAAATATACTTAGTATTATACCTTATAAAGATATAGCTAAAGATATATTTGAATAAGCTGGACTTGAATCTAGTAAAAAATAAGGGCTTGCCTATGGTATCACTACCTAGACAAGCCCTATTTATTTTATCTTAATTAAAACCATCATCATTATTACCAATAACACACATAAGAATAACAAAAACTATAATACCAATAACAAATAGTTTTCCACTATATTTATCCATAGCTTCGTTATCACTAATATTATTAGCAACAGCTAATAGTTTAACACCACCAAATATAATACCAAGAAGAACAATAAATGCAACCATAATTATAATATATTTAAGTTTAATAATAAGATAAAAATAAACCTCAGTAGTAAGACTAGCTTATCTACCGAGGTTTCAGTCATGCCAACGACTATAAGTTTAAGGATTAGTAGAACGCTCCGCTTCGCTACGCTCAACTCCCCGTAGAGGAATGGAATAGACTAGTATTTATTCAATCAATATAATCATTATCATTAATAACTATACTAATATTACTAGCATAACTACCATTCCATCCTCTACGGGGAGTATAGCGAAGAGTGCGTAGCACTCGTAGCGGTTCCAAGCTAATCATCAAATTTAATAAAGCCAGCTCTATTAGAGCTAGCTTTAAGTATAACATATAAACCATTAGCATTAATACTATTTACTTCTTTAGTCCATTTTTATGACCTTTGTCATTTGCTTCGCGAGCTGTCATAGGAACAGCTTCAATCATTTTAACACCAATAAATTTAGCCATAATTTTAAAATTTAATTAATCACTAACTATTATAACTTCTCCACAATTATTACTATAATCACATACTTCATTAATAGAATTAATATCACCATTATAATCAATATATACTATTGATTCTTCATCGCAAGTTTTAAGCATTTCTATAAGTTCTTTAACTGTTATAGTTTATTCTTTTTCAAGTTTATTAATAATATCTTTAATATAATCACTAGGAAAACTACCTTCAAGTCGAGCTAATTCTTTTCTTTTATAATCATTATCGACTTTAGTAATAACAGTAGTAGGAAATTTAGTAATTTCTTTTCTTAGAATATCATCTAGATTTGTATTACGAATATTAAGAGTAATATCACAATTAGCTTCATTAATAGCATCAGTTATATTTTTAATTGCTATTTTACAAGCGTCACAACCATCTCTAGTAAAACAATCAATACGTATCATAACACAATAGCATTATTTTTAACAGCTTCTTTAATAGTATTAGGAACTCTAAGAAGAGTATTCTTAATCATTTCAGTAGTAAGACTATCAGAATATACATAAGTAGCATAAGTTCTCCAACTATCTTTAATTACAACAGCAAACTTATTCGGATTATTAACATTAGTTTGAATATATTCTACTTTAGTATTCTGATATTTCCACATCCAAGCAATAGCAACAGCACACTTAGCACGAGTTATACAATCATGTTCATCAATAAATGCTTCAACAAATATATTATTTGTTTGTCTTGTAGGTTCATCTCCAGTAAGATAATTAATATCATTACGAAGTTCTTCCCAAGTAACAGAATTACTATATCTTTTATATTCTGTATCATCTCGATATATAATACAAGTAGGATATTCAGTAATATTCTTACCGGCAACAGCCTTTTCAAGTATCATATCTTCAAGAATAAGATGGTCAGGAAGATTTTTAAAATTACATTGAACATTAGTACCAAATAAAGCTATATCAATAGCTTCTCGCATAGCTTCTGTTTTATCTTTATCAGCACTTTTATAATAAAATTCAATTTTAACCATAGTATTCGTATAATATAATGAGAATTTATAAAATTAGCTATTTTAAAGCCCCACATTGAATGATATTCATATTATGATGGATTAATCACAATAACAATTAAAATTCAATGTAGGGCAAAAGAATCATATCTATGACTTTCCTAGCAGCTTGCGAAGATACTTTCTAATAGTGTAATCGCTTTGCACACCATGTAGAATATCACCATTACAGTAAGCAGTAGGAGCATCACTAATACCAGCGCTACGTGCTTCTTGTCTACCAGTATCAGTATATAGATTATACCTAATAAGATTAAACCTACTGGCAAACTCAGGAAGAGCAAGAGCTTTATGAAGCCTTTCTTCAAAAAGTTTACTAACATTACAATCAGGTAAATAAAACAAGATTAACTTTTTCATAGATAAACTTCATTACCTTCAACTTTAGCATCACTAAAATGACTTTTAAAACTTTCAACACTTCTACACCATAAAGGTTCAAGCCCATTAAGTTTATAAATAACAGCAGGAATCCATTCACCTGTATCTGGATGTTTCATTTTAGTAATACTAATAATTATATATTCATTAGATGTTTTATTATGAATATAACGAGCACCAACTTTAAGCTTTAGCTCCTCCACCTGTTCCTTCTCCAAATCCTTTGTTTCCACGTTCACTTTCTCCTAATTCTTCAATAGATTCAACTTCTTTCCAACTAATACGTTCAGCACTATTAATAATAAGTTGACAACATCTATCTTTACCATCACAATTATATGGCGGAGTATAAAGTTTATTAAGAATATTAGTAGTTGTAGCTCTAACATTATTAAGTTTAAGTCTAGCATTACCAACCATACTATCAGGTAAATGCATATGTTCTCTCAACTTATCAACTATTTCAGCAAGAGTAGATACAGCATGAACTAAATCTCTAGAAGTACGATTCTTAAAAATAATAAGAAGTTCTCCACGATAACCCCAATCAAGAGTACCAGGAGCATTAGGCATATAAAAGTCAGATTTAGTAAGATTACTTCTAGGACGTAAAGACATTTCATTAGGTTCACCATTAGCATCATCTCCAATATTAAATGCTAAACCTGTATGATAAATAAATCTATCTTTATCTACATCATATTCATAGCAAATAGGATAAATATCCATACAAGCATCACCTTCTTTACCATAAGTAGGTAGAATGGGTTGAACCATACAACATTTCTTTACATCTACAACATCTTCACTAAGAAGTTTAATTTCTTTCAGTTTAAATACTTTTACTTCCATATACAATTAAATTATTAAATTAAAGAGCTTCTGCAAGTGCAAAAGCATTTTCTATTTTTCTTGATTTATCACCATAACAAATACTATCAAATCGCTTAGTACCTTCAATATTATCTATATTAGAATAATATCCACTAATAGCATTAACTGCACCCCAAGCTGTACCAAGAATATCTCTTTGACCTGGACCATCAAAATAATAACTATAAGTATCAGAAATAACATTCATTTTTCTACTACTTATTTTACTATCAGCTAAAGCTAAACCACTACGATAAGCAATATCTTTAATAGTATGTCCTGTATCTTTTAGACGTTGAATTTCATCACTAGTAAGAAGATTTTCTCCAATAAATTGAATTACATCTTCATCAGTAACTTTAATATTAGCAAGTAAATTACAATATTGACCATATTCTTCAGATTTAATTTTACTAATTCCAAGTATTTCTTGTGCAACAGAAATCTTATTATGAACACTAGTTGTATGTCGAAAACTAACATAATTACTACTAGTACGAATAGCAGCATTAAGAGTATTTTGACAAATAACTCTAATAGGAGTAAATAAAATCTTAACTCCACCACTACCATCATGAGTATTAGTAAATACTAGATAATTTTCAACAGGGTCACCTTTAACAAGAATATTATTAGGAAGTTTAGCACTTACAAATATTCTTTCACCATTTCCCCAAAATCCAGCAGTTTGCCAAATAGCAGAATTTTTACCAATAGCGTCATCAAAGAAATTAAAAGCATCATTGTTTTGTACAATAGTATATTTACTTTTAACAACACCTAAAGGAATATTGTAATCAGTACGATAGGTAGCAAAGGCATTATCACACTTACGATAAATGTCAGTACCAAAAACATGAGCGCCTTCTTTTTGTTCTTTAATAATTCGGTCAAGTTCTTCATCAGTTCCAGTAAGTTTAATAGGCATTTTACCAACTAGTTCACATTTAGCTACATTAAAATTAAGTCCAGCTTTAAGCATAACTTCTTTAGCAGTAGCACAATCTGATACATCAATAGCACCAGAATAAGCCCAAGGTTTACCTTTTACTTTATACATATTATTTATGACTTATACGTAACATAACACTTTCAATATCTCTAGCAGCTTGGTCTTTATTAACACCATAAGTATCCATATACCATTTTATTAATTCTTTTACTTTTTCTTCCAGTTCCATAATTAGCAAGATTAGTAGTGTTGACTCCCCGTGGAGGATGAACTTAATTCTGTCCTCTACGGGGAGTATAACCAAATTATTTAATAATAAGACTAGTATTTTCAACAAGTTTAGCTATACTAATATCTCTACCGTCATTAAGAATATTCTTCATAGTAGTTTTATTAATACTACTACTTCTCGTCATTTCATGTTGATGATTAAAGAAAGTATTAAGTAAATCAAAATTAATTTTATTAGCTAAATCACCAACAGGTTTTTCAATCTCAAATTTAACTTTAATACAATCTAAATCATCAAGAGTAAAATAACCTCCAGTTTCTTCTCTAAGTCTAGCAGATTGTTCAGGATATCTTTCAGTAAATTTATCATTAATTTGTTCAAGAAGCACATCTCTACTAAATGAGAAATTACTATCAATCATATCATTATCCCAAAGAGATTGTAAATGTTCAAGAACTAAATCAATAAATATTTGATTAAGATTTTCATCAATTTCAACACATTTACTGTTCTTAGTATAGAGTTTACTATCAACTAAATTAATAACTTTATTACCAGACTTACCTAAATCTCCATAAGCAATAACAGCATCAAGCATAACTCCTTTAAGTCTTTCAGCATTGTTTTCTTTAGTTTTACGAAGAACAGCTAATCGTTGCTCTTCTTTTTTACAAGATTCAGCTTCAAGATTAAGTACAGTATATGCTTTACGATAACCATCAAGTTTAGATTTAAGATTATCTTGTGTAATAGCAAGGCGTTCTTCAAGTTCAGGAGTTAATTCACCTCCATTTTCTTCTAACTCAAGAAATATATCCTCAAGTTCAGCAGTAATATTATAAATATTTGCCATTATTTTCTACGTTTAGGTATATTATAAGCAGAACGATAATAAGGATTTAAATAACCAAATAAATGAGTATAATCACTAGCAGTCATTTCACCTGTATTAGTTCTATATTTATAAATAGCTTCAGTATATTTCTTCCATGGTTTTTTTACTAAACCAAGATTACCAACAAATCCACCATTTTCAAATACAATAGCTTCTGTATTTTTAGTAGTTCTAAAACGGTTATTAAAACCATAAAATCTTCTTCCCATAACTTTAATATTTAAATAGTTAATAATTTATTAATTATGTCTCATTTCTTCATACGCTTTATCTTCAAGTTCTTCAGTAACATCTTCAAGACGAATACCTTTTAAACAAGAACAATCGCTGAAGTCATATCCAAGTTCCATTAAATTATCTCTAATCATACCAGCTATAATAATACAATTAGGATGAGGAGTACCAGTAGTACCATAATAACGTAAATCAATAATATGACGCCATTCTCTTACGGAATATGTATAAATACATCTAGTAGCAGTATCAAGAGGAAGTTTACCACGAGCATCTTGACGATGGATTTTATATTTATCTACAAGAATTTTATATTCTTCAAAATCTCTTTTACATCCATTAAGATAAACATTTATAGCTTCATTTAAAATAATATTATTATCATTATTAAATAATTCAGCTTCTTCTTTGCTTATCCAATGAGGTCTACAAATACTTCCATCTTCATAAACATATCTAGTTGATTTTTCAGCAATACTATTAGGACTAACGCGGTTTAATTCACGAGAAGTACTAATTTGTGTATCAACACAAAAAGTATATCTCATCATATGAAATCCTATTTCAGTATTACAAAAATCTTCAATAGGAACAATATATTTAGATAGATAACCAAATGGTGTTTTATGGTCTAAAACCCAATTACCATTAACAGTTATATAATAAACATGTTTTTCATAATGATAACTAAAACCAATAGTATTAGCATAATTAATAACAATAGTTTCTAAAGTTTTATCACTATCATTAGCTATTATATAATAAGTTCCATGACGAAACATACTCCAATGTTCATCATTAATAAGTCGTTTAATAGTAGCTTCATCATTACCACTTGTTCTACCATAACAAACTCTTGCACATCTAGCAACATGAGCTTTAGCATCATCACCTTGTTTCCAAAGCTCAACTTTTGGTTCAATTATTTTCATCTTCTTTATTATTATAAAAATCTTTAACTACATTTCCAAATACACTATAAAAATGTTCTTTAGGTATAATATTAATAGGCTGTATAGAATCAAGCTCTTTAAAAAACTCTTTAAGACCTTTATTTCTAATCCATAAAGTATCGTAAGTAGCAGTTATATAATTATCTTTATCCATGTCACAAGCTATAAAGCAAGTTTCACTATCAAGTTTATCTATACATTCTTTACATACAATAGCTTCAGCTATTTGTTTACTCTTACTAGCATCTTCTTCAACAGAATTTCCAAGCGGAGTATAACCAATAACTTTACCACAACATATACAAACTCTAGCAAGAGCATTTATACCAAAAATAGGATGTAATTTCATACCATATAATCAGTTACAAATTTAAGAACTTTATAGAAAAGACCAACAAGAGTACCAGTATTATCAATAACATAATCATCTTGAGAAATTTTAATTTGTTCACTTTCATGATTATCATTATTAACTCTTCTGTCTACTCTTATTATTTTTCCACCACATGCTTTAATAACATTACATTCATTATCAAATCTAGCATCAGCAATAATACATTGACCTAGTTTATTTCTAATATCAAATGCTTTATTAATAGTATAATGAACAAAAGCATTATGCCAAAAATGATTTCTAATAACATTAGTACCATAATATTGGAGAAGAACTCTAATTTTAATAGAAATATTATTATTTAAAGAAAGAAGTGAAGATAAATTATCATAATTAATTTCCCCTATATTATTAATAACTCTATCTGTATCTTTGATGTTAGTAGAAACAATACCAGTTTTAAAATTATAATAATTTTCTTCTTTAATATCTTGCCTATCAAGAAGTTTACGGTCAATATTACAAAATGCAGCAATATCATCTTTAAGTTTATCAGCAAAATGAATAATTATTTCATCATTTTCGATAAAATCATTTTTATGATAAAGAAGCCAAGTATCATAACTAGCTTTCATAATACCATCATGAAGGATATAACTAATCATAGAAGCAACTGTATCTTTACCACTTCCTTTGAATCCTTTAATACCAACAATAGAAACTTTATTAATACTCATAGTAATTTGTTTTTGTTTATCAAGACAAATATAAAAATATAATAGGAATTTACTAGTAATAATGATGCTGAATTTAATGTTAAACATCATAGTGAGAATTACGCATTTTAAGGCTCAGTATGACACGCAAATCTTATCGTGATAGATTAATCATTCTGATATATAAAATTGAATACAGGAAAAAAGAATCATGTCTACGAGCGTGTTCTGTATAGTTTTAGACCTCTGACAAACAGAAAAGCCTAGCACATCACGTTATGCACTAGGCTTCACCTTATTCAATATCTATATGATAAATAATACAAAAATCATTACGTTCTTCTACAAACTTAACATTAATATTAAAATCATCTTTAGACACAACAAAAGCATTACGCAATCTTGTATCGAGAAGTCTAATAACTATATTAGGAATATATAACTTAAATCCAGTATTAGCATCTCGAATAATAGGAACACTATTATTAATTCTATTATCATTATACAAAATCACATAAAGTTCATTACTTTTAGTTATATCATTATATCTAACAGCAAAATTATAACTTTTAGCATCATAATCAGTAAATAGAATAATAGATTTATAATAACAACTAAAATAAGATTTAGTTCTATCAAAATTATTATTCTTAATTACATTATAATCTAGTATCTCCATTTATAACAACAGTTTTAATATGAGATGGAACTCTAGTAACACCACTTCGTTCACCATAATCTATATGAACAGTTCTACCAATATAAGATTGAGAATCGAATAAAACTTCCTGTTGAACAATATGACTAGCACTTAAACGAGTTTCAAACTTTTCATCATTAATATCATTTTTACAAAGAAGAATAGGTAAATCACGTTTCTTTTCTTTATAAATATCAATAATTATAAAATCTCCTTCAGTAGCATCTTTAAACTTCTCCATATAATTAGCTCTACGTCTACCGTATTGATAATCAGTTTCAGTATTACGAAGTATAAGACCTTCAAAACCTATATTAATAAAATTATTTCTAGCTTTAATAGCTTTATCATTATTATTAATATATATACTAGGAAGAATAATCAATCGCTCTTTATTATTATAATGTTCTTCAATATTATTAAAAGAAGTAGGCTTTTTAATATGATAACGATACATATTTCTATGAGCTTGGTCACCTTCCATCATAATATCATAACACCAAAATTGAAGAAGTTTATTTTCAGTACAATTAGCATCTTTAACAAAATGATTAATTTGATTAATAGTATAACCCGGAAGATAAACTTCACCATCAAGTGCTGCAAATCCATTAATCATATCGTCGATAATATTTGTATTAATAGTAGCAAGCAGATAATCTTCAAGATAGCCAAGAGTATGCCAAATAAGACCTTCACGACTTTGGAAACGAAGTCTAACAGGTTTAAACATATCATTTTGAGTATAAGCAGTAACAATACAACGAAGACCATTAATCTTATACTGACCATACATACAACTGACTTTTTTCCAAACATTACCATTATACGTTTTAGCAAGCATTGGAAGTAGAAGATTAGTATTTCCATTACTAAGGTCTTTAGGTAGATAAGTATTTAGAAAATTAAATAGAGTATCATTATCTCCATCCTCCACGGGGGGTAAACCCTGCATATCACAAAGTTCATCAAGATATGTATATCCTTTTTTAATCTTATCGTTATATCTACTCTCAAGTTCTTTTTGACCATCTTTTTGAGTAACAGCATAAACTTCTTTACGAATATTACCTCGAATAAGACCATAAAAAACAGTGATACTATTAGTACCATTGTCAAGTTCAGCCCACCAAACAGTAGGCACACCATTATTATTTCTACGATAAAGTTTATTCATTATGTTCACTTATTTTTAAACCATTAAATGCAAAACTAACAGCTTTACCACCTAGAAGTTTAGCTTTACGCTGAGCAATCGTTTCCTTTTTAGGCTTAATAGCCTTTGCAATATCGGTGCTAACATCAATGGGTTTACCTGTAAAGACATCTTTTGATTGATTAACTCTGCTAGCACTTCTAGTGCGTTTCCTTGGTTCTTTACTATAATATCGTACTGGGTTTCTTCTCTCGAAATCAAGATTTTTTTCATGTATATCAATAATTCTTTTAATAATAGTATTACGATAATCAATATAACTTTGAGCTTTTTCTAGATGATGTTCTAGAATAAGATAAAGTTTATCAAGAATATATTCAATACTAGAAAGAGTAATACGATAACCATAATTAATAGTTTGTCTAGGACGAGAACCATCAGGATAAATAATAGTACAATCTAAATCTTTAATATAAGATTCAATTGCATCAGCCATTGTAGATTTATCAATAACATAATTAATATATCTAATATCTCTATCATCTAGCTTTTCTTCATATCCTTTTATTATCATAGATTTTCTTTCTTACATTTATAAATAATAATACGAGTTGGTTTACCTATAAGACAGTGATTATATTTAAACCATTCAATAATATCAAATGTAGGATAAGTTTTAGCTATTCCTTCAACAAGAGCATAACCTTCTTGATAATTAAAATTACTATGAATAGTTCCACCGTTATCAGTATCAAGTAAGCTAAACTTTTTGATATATTCAACGTCATCATTAGAAGATAGATTAATTTCTCCATAACAATAAATATCTTTTTTATCAATACGTTTACCATCTACATTAATACATTCCCATTTATCAAGATTTTGTTCATCCTCTTCAGTAATTGGACGCATAACCGTATATGTAACACCAGCTAAACTTTTAGTATGGCAAAGTATTACTTTCTTCCGTATCCCAAGTAAATTCAGTTTCTTCTCCATAATTCTCTTCTATATATTTAACAACTTGCTGAGTTAGTTCATTAATAACATTTGTAGAATAACTACTTCTCAATTCTGCAAAATCTTTAACGCCAAGTTCTTTAGGAATAATAATAGGTATAATATCATAATCATTCTTAAGAATCACAGCTTCCATAAGACCAGTTCTATCATTATCCATAAGGCTAATAAGAAAACCATTCCGATTAAGTTTACTACGAAGCCAATCATATTCAATTTGACGAAGTTTATAAGTTTCATGTGGAATATTAACAACACCAATAGTTTTAAATTCAAGGGTAGACCCCCCGTAGAGGATGGAATGATTAATACTCTTTAGATAACATTCAAGACTTAATCTATCTTTAGTAGATTTAGTTATAATAATAACGTCATAATTATCTAATTCAAGATTAATAATTCCTTCAATAGTATTACTATTAGTTATAAACTTAACTTCAGTTTTCTTATTTCTATTTGGAAAATACAGTTTAACATTAACTATTCCTCTTTTATCTTGCCCAAGAACATAACCATAACATAAATCTGTTTTATCTTTATCGTAAAAATATTTAGGAATAGGATTAGTAGAACGATTAATATAAAATTGGTCAACAGGATAAACAAAATGAGTATTAAGAAAATTAAGATTAATACCAAATTGTCCCCAATACTTAGCATCTAAATTATTCCACGGACGAGTAACAAGTTCAATAATAGGTTTATGATTACGTACATTACTAATAGCCCTAGTAATACTATAATCATTGTTTTCATCTTTATCTTGTCCATAAATAATATTTCTAAAAGTATAAGCAATATGTTTAAGAACAAATAGAAATTGACTTTTAATAGAAATATCAATTTGCTTATGAACAATTTCAGAAAGTACAGTTGCAGCAGCATCTATACAATCTCCCCACCAATATCCAGCAAAATCTCTTCCTTTAAGTTTATTCCTATTATCATATCTAAAACCAAAACTAGGATGAGTATCTTCACGAAAAGGACTAGATATAAATTCTCCTGTATCTATACAATGCTGTATATCTTCAACACTAATTCCAGTATAAGTGCTAAAAATAGTAATTTGACTAACTTTAGAGAAAATATAATCTTTAGTTAAAATAGTATTACTAATATTTCTTTTCATAATATTTCTAATTTGACCTTTATCGTGAACATATAAAAAAAGAGGATTAGGTACTAAAATAGTACCCAATCCTCTTACATACAACTATTTAACTAACTTTAATTCTTTAAAATGGTAAATCTTCTGTTGGATTAACAAAAGCACCAGCAGCATCATTACCGCCACCAAATGGACTAAAATCTCCACCGCCATTAAATCCACTAACAGGATTTATAGGAGCAGCAGTTTGAATACCAGGCATTACACCAACACCAGGCATAGCAACATTTGGCTGTTTAGCTTGTTCGGCAGATTTCTGATAAACAATACTTTCTTTATAAGGGTCAATATGCAAACTAGGAGCAGATTGTTCTTTATAAAGTTCAATAACTCCATCGTTAATAAATGTAGGAAATCCTAAATCACCAAATGAAGATTTACTTCCAACAACAGCACGCCATTTACCATCATTCTTAACAAAACGAAGAAGTTTCATCCAAATAGTAATAGGTTTACCTTTAGCATCTTTATAAACAGGTTTTCCATTATTATTAAGTAGCTTAACATAATTTTCAAACACAGTCTTATAACCAGCTATAACTTCTTCAGCCTCAACAGGTACATACTGCATATTTTCATCAAAATCTTCAAAAGGCAAAGTAAGAGCATCAATTTCTTCTTCTGTTAAATCACGACCTTTAAGAACAAATACATTATATATATGTTTCATAAAGCGGAAAATGTTATCAACTTTCCAAGCACCTTTACCACCGGGAATAGTTTCAACATTACTTTCAGCAGGAAGAAGACGTTGAGTTACATAACGACGTTCATTGATATTTTCATGATTACTAGCAAAAGTAAATGTAAGATAAGGAATACTCATACCAGCAAATGAAGGCATACCTTGAACATCATCTTTCAGTGTAGCCCAATCAACTTTAACATCTTCAAGATGACCAATAAACAAGCCATTAGCTTTATTACAATCAGTACGTTCATCAAACTTTTTACGAGTTACATCACGTAAATCATTATTAATACCTCTACCTCTACGTTTTTTAGGAGTTTGTACTTCTGCATTAGCAGTTTGTTCAGTACTTGCTACAACAGTAGCTTCATTCTTAATTTCTTTTTCTGTCGACATAATTAAAGTAATTAAAAGAATTATTATATAAAATAAGAGCTGCACCATTAGCAATACTAACAATGCAGCTCTATGTTCAAGATACTATATTTCTAGGACGAAGATTTGATTATTCAGCAGTTTCTTCTTTTTCAGCTTTCTTACCGATACGAATAGGTTCTTCATCTTTATATTCGGTAAGCATTGCAATCTTAACAACAATATCTTTATGACCGTTATTAACAACAGCTTCTTGCAAGTTATCAATATCTACTGTATAAACACGATTCTTAGAAGTAGCTTCTTCATCAGTCATATCAGCTTTCAACTGTTTCCAAACATTAGAATCAGTAAAGTTAAGAGTTACACCAATACCAGACAAAGCAGCAGTATTAGCACATTTAGAACCTTTAATCTTAACAACTTCATCACCTTGAATACAGCTAATCAAAAGTTCTTTCTGTTCATCTTCGGTAATACCTTCACGACCAAGAGCAGCTTTAAGTTCTTCATTAGAAGAAGATAAAGCACCTTCAAGAGTTTCTTGGAAATAAGTATTAACATACTTAATCTTATCATTCTTAGTCATACGAACACGAGTAGTGCAAGGATTACCATTCTTGTCTAATTCAGCAATACCTTTAGCCAAAGCCCAAATATCAAATTCAGCATGAACAGCCATAGCAGCTTCGGGAGATTCAATATCCAAACCTTGTTCTTCACAGAAAGCAACAACTTCGGGTACTTTATTGATAATAGCATTATCAATGTTTGCACAGTTATTAATGAACATTACATATTCACCATGAGCAATGCCGAGAGCTTTAGAAACTTGGGCAGTCATACGGAAACTACCAGGAGTAGAAACAACTACCAATTCAGGTTCTTCACTAACTGCTCTTTGACCAGCATTAACAATACCCATACCAAAACTCAAACCTTTCTTAAAGTCTTTCATAATTATAATTATTTAAAAAGTGAATAATATCAGTCATACGACTGTTTTGTTTAATAATAATTTCTCTAGTTTGTTTATGTTATTGAATTTCAGTAATATCAATAATATCTTCATTACTCAAATCAATACCTTGCATAGTCTTTAATTCTTCTGTGCTTAAACAGCCCATAATTAAATCATTAGCAATTTCACGAGCACCATAAACAAATGCTCTATGACTTATCATTATTTTAGGATATTTCTTATAAGTATCTTTTTCAAAACATCCAGCAACAATAGCATCTTTATAAGTAAACTCACCAGTAGCAACCATATTACGTTCTCCAATTTTACGATAAAAACGATAACTAGTAATATAATCAATAGGAACAGCAGGTATTCTATAAACAGGAACTTTACCAGTAGAAGCAATTTGTTTAGCTTCATTAGTATTAGTAGCTATTTCAAACTTACCATTAAGTTGATATTCTTTATATACATTACCATTATAATCTTTATAATATTTAACAGGATAAACATATATATGTTCATGGTCTTTATCTTCTGCATTTTTAGTTTGTGCCTCTTTGGGAGTAAGACACTTAATACAGTCAGATGGAAGTTTATCTTCATCATAAGCATTAAAGCCATCTGTATATTCGTACAGAGCGCGATAATTATCTACTTTTTCCCAACTCACGCTGCCTTTGACAAGTAATGCCTTAATAATATGAACATCAACACCTGTTTTACCTTGAACTACATTAATATGTTCAATGCAAGTAGAAAATGGAAGTTTAAGGTCTTTAGCTCTCATTGCAATAGCAAGACCATCTTCAACAGACTTAATACCACATTTATCACTACGCATAACACGTTTGATAAATACTTCAAGACTTGCAATTTCAGCTTCACTCATATAATTAAGCTGATATGGAGCAACAGAATGTTGAACACCATGTTGTTTTTTAATACCACTATTACTAACAGCAACAGCAGCATCATTAACTTTAACTTCTTTATCTTCGTCCATTCTATCAAAGAGCGATTTTGATTACACAACAAATGTAACTATTATATTTATACTAGCAAATAATATCATCAAAATTTTGAGCACTAATATTAGAATTAACATTCTGTATAACTTCATGGTTAGCCGACAATTTTTCCTTTTTAAGACTTGCTTCTTCGATAGTATCAGCTATATAAAGTCTATGTACTTTAAGTTTGGATTGACTACAATTAACATTATTATAACGATAAATAAGTTCATCTATGGTATCACATAGAGATGAAGTCAAAATCCATTCGTCTACGCTTGTTTCTAGGCTGTCAGTTGAATTATTTTTTATGGATAATACTCTTAATAAGCCATTATTAAAAGACTTCAAATTCAGCGTGGAAATAGCCTTAGATTTGACGATTCTTGGCTGTCCTTTCTTGCTTCCTGTCTTATATAAAACAGGAATACCATTATCATCAACTAGAACTTTATCTTCAATCTTATCATGGTAATCACCACAAATTTCACCTAGTTTATCATTAATATATTTAGTTACAGTAGCAGCATATTCACCTCTCTTGCTAATAATAAGAAATCGTTTATCAGGATTATCTTTAATAATTTCAACTATTCTTTCTAGCTTACAAACGTTATCAGAACATATAAGCATACGTTCACGAACAATATTATAAAAAGTCTTAACTCGTTCAGCAAGAACAAGAGGATTATAACATTCATCAATTTGTTTACTAAAAGGATTAGTCATATCCATATCAGCACTCCATCCATTATATTCAGCTATTTCTGTAATATACTGCATAGCACTACGTCCATCTTGAGTACCATTTCGAGCACATTTAATATTATCAAGATTACCAAATACTTGAATAGTTTGAGTAATAAATTCAGTATATTTATCATAATTAGTAATATCATCTTGATTAACAAACAAAATTGGCTCTCTGTGTTCCTCTACGGGGAGTAAAGCCCGCATAGCATTAATACCACTAGAACTTATATTATCATTAATAGGAGGAATATTAGTATAAATTTCTTTTAGTTTGGCAGTATCAATAGTATCTTTAGTTATAATCATAAGTTTAAATCTAGCATGATTAAAAACTGTATTACAAGAAAGATTCCATTCATTAACTCCAACAACAATAGAAATATCATAACTATAATTATATCTACTATTAACATAAGTATGAGTAAGAATATTAATAGTATCTATATTTATATTATGATTTTTAAGGCCATCAACAATTTCAGTTCTTCTTTTCCAATTATCTGTAACAATAAGTATTTTAAGATTAGGATTTTTATTCCTCATCAGAGTAATAACTCTACTTATAATTTCAGAATAATCAAGAGGTTGAACACAATGGATAGTTCCAACACCTTTATAATCTTTAGAACCCCATTTATTAATAAGTTTACTATATGATTCTTCAACTATATTTTTCATCCAAAATCATCTTCATTAAAAATAGGATTATACATACCGCTATATTTTTTAATTTTACTTTTACCTTTACCTTTGGGAGAAATCTTAAGTTTAATAGGATTAATAATCTTCATAGCTTCTTGATAATAAAATTTGAAATTAATATCTCTAAGAGAAATATCTTTATCATCAAGACTATTAATAACTGTTACAACAGAATCAGCTGCCATTCTACTACGAGAACCATTATCGTTATGAACTTTCTCAATAATATAACCTCTATTAGAAACATAAAACCTAACATATCTTTGACAAATAACATGAGTAACTTGTCCATTTTCAATCTTAGTTTCTTCTACATGAAATTGTTTACCTACATTTTGAGTAAGACAAAAGTCAAGAATATTAGTTGCTTCTTGAAGAGTATCCATTACAGGTTTATTCTTAAGAAAATAATTTTCAATAGCTTGAGCAACAATAGGCATAGAATAACCTTTAGTTAAATCTAGAGAATACATCATAGGATTAAGAGCACCTTTAGATTCAAGTTTAAGTTTATGAACACCATTTTTAATAACTCTAAATTGGCTAAGATAATTATTTATATCTCTACTAACAAGACAATGATAATAATCAGTATCAAACTTAAGTTTAGTAGTTTGTTCCCAATCATCTTTAATACGATTATAAACATCAATATCTCGTTTATAAAGTTTAATAACAATACCATCTGTGTTAGCACTTAACACATGAATATTGTGTAACTCTAATTCCTCAACCAACATTAGCATCATTAACTGCCCATTAATAGTAGTTTTAAGTACAGCTAATCTATCATAAAGATTACCATTTTCAAATCCAAGTTTACCATAAACAGAATTAATAACAATCTTTAAAACTAAAGCTAAAGTATCTCTATCAATTCCGTCAACAGTATCTTCATCGCTGTGTTTAACTTCAACTCTTTTATTTTTAAGCCAACCAATAAGATTACAAAAAGCATTAGTATCAAGATGAGCTGGAGCTACTTTATGAGCAGCAATAATACTAGGATACATACTATTAATATCAGCATGAATATAAACATAGTCATCATTGCCAAGTACATCGTGTTGACCCCCCGTGGAGGATGGAAATAATTCTCTTCCACTACTCCAAAGTTCAACAGGATTATCTTGACTATGTAAACCTCCAGTTGCAACAGTATAAGTTACATTTCCAATTTTAACTTCTTTACTAAACGCATCTTTATTAACTCTATAAATAGTAGTTTTAAGACATTCATCAAGAAAGTCTTGCATAGGTTTAGTTTTGAATTTAATAAAAGGAAAAATAACTTTTTTAAAACTCATAGCAGTTCTTTCAGTTTTCTTACCTTTCCATTGTTCAGGGGCAAGACCACTAAATTTACTATAAAATTTCTCAAAAAGAATATCAGCAGTTTTACTACGACTAGAATTAAGAACATCAACATCGTATGCTTTACTAATAGCATAACGAGATTTAATTTCTTCTGGATAAAGACGAACTATTTCAGCTACAATGAAAACATCATTAAGATTATAATACATCATAGGTTCAATATATTCATCAAGAATAAATCTATCCCATTTATCTACTAGTTTATTAAGCTGTTTAATATTCATTCCTTTAAGACTAGGAATTTCATTATATAGTTCAGCTTCTTTTTCATTAATATCAGGAAGTTCATATTCTAGAAGTTCATACCATTGAAGATTAATTGAAGTTTGCTTTAGACCTTTAGGAACAGGTTTACGTTCACCTGTTTTACTATCTACAACTACACTTGCTTTATTAAGAGCAAATATACGCATTACATCAACACCTGTAAATGGTAGTTTATATTTTCTAAGACTATTAAGATAAAAATCAGTTCTAAATTTATCTTTATCATCTTGACTAGAAATAATAGTTTTACTAGTTTCATATAACTTATTAATAAGTTCTTTCGTACTATTCGTACGCATATAAAAACTAAGTAAAGCAGCAATCATAAGATTATCATAATTGAAATTATTAAATCCATACAAGTCAGTACGAATAATATTTCCATTAGAATCTTTATAGCATCTAGTCTTATTAATATAACCTATCATAGAAAGTAATTGACTATCGTCTTTATCTGTTATATAAAATTTATATTTTTCAACAGTTTCAAGACGAGCTTTAATTTCTTCAACAGATAGCTTTTGAACTAAAGGAATAGCTTTTCCATTACTATCAACACAATCTTTAAAAACTTTAAGATAGCTATTAATGCTAACAAAAGTAATAGAGAAGAAGTTTCTTAATACTTCGACATCATAAGCTATACAATTAATCATTTATAAAATTTATGCCATAATTATTTCTATTTTCATTAACCCAATTAATATCATCAGCAAAACGCTGTTTAAATATATGATAAAGATTATTATCTTTAAATTTAATAAGAGGAGAATAATTACTAAATACATATTTACCACCAGTAGCTATAAATCTAGGAATAGGATTATCGCTAATACTACGATAAGCATCACCAAATATAAATAGATATTTATAATTAATTCTAGCTAATTCTTTCCATAGAATATTACGACATTTATCAACAGCAGTAAGATAAGTATTATAATTATTAGAACAAGCACATTTAATACTATAAGTCATATAAACATCTTCGGTATTATTTCGTCCAGAGTATTCATCGTAAAGATTACCAATATCAGTAAATAATTGATAATCATCACAATAAACTCTATCACCTCTAGGAAATAGGAAAACAATATCTCCATGAATACTTCCTCTACCACCTTGTATATATTTACCTGTATTAAATATACGATTTGGACATCTTTCACAATCAGGATATTCGTCAACAGTTTTACTTGCCATAAGATAATACTAATTGATTACTAGCACGAGAACAAGCAACATATAATCTACGAAGCATTTCATCTCTATTAGTATAAGGATGACCATATTTATCATAAATCATATCATTAATATCTACAAATACATTTTTATAAGTAGAACCTTGTGCTCTATGAGAAGTAATTGCAAAGCCATAATCTAAATCTCTACTAAATAAAATCTTACCATTACTATTCGTAATATTAGAAGCGATAAGATATTTACGTTTAAAATCAAAATACTGTTTCCATTTACTTCCACGTTCAGAACTACTAGCTTTTTTAGCATCATCAATAAGACTAGTCAACTTCTTATAATACATCTGAAATGTATAGTTATCATAATGGTCAATAACAAATAAAGGTTGAGTTATAGCACCACCATGAATAGCTTGAAACCTAATAAGAAATCCTTTAAACTCATAATCATTATCAACTGTATCAACAATATCTTTAACAATATATTCTTCACTATTGTTTATAATAATATCATTAAAAACATTAACAACAGTAGTATAACTCATTATTAAATCATTACGAGTAATAAGACTTTTATCAGCATCTTGAATAATCATATGTCTTACATGGTTATTCCATTGTGCAACACGACTATTAGTATAAGCTATAATACGATACAAATCAATATTTTTAGTATATTCTTCATCATTAAAGCAAGTATCAATTAAATTAGAAAATTCAGTTTGACCACAAACATAAAATCCTTTAGTTTCTTCATTATAATCTTGTCTATTTTTAGATATATAATCAAGAAATCTCCATCCATTCTTATTATCTATATCTTCTCGAAGAAGTTTAAGAAGTTTACTAATAGGGTTATTATCTCCTTGTCGTACAACTTCTTTAAGATAATAAGTATTACTAGCAATAAGAAAAGCTTGACTAGTTTTCTCATTAACAGGTGGAAGCTGACTAGAGTCACCAAGCATTATAACTTTAATTTGAAGCTTCTTACATTTATTACTAATATACTTAACAAGTTTAGCATTAAGCATAGAAGCTTCATCAATAATTAAAACTTTAAGACCATCTAGTTTATCTCTTCCAACAGGATTAAAAGCAGGATTTTCAGGGTCAAAATTTTCAATATTAACATCAAGTCTAAAACCAAAAAATGATTGAATTGTATTAACCTCTTTTCCGCCAATAGAATTACTAAGAACTCTACAAGCTTTATGTGTAGGAGCAGCACAACCTATAACACCACCAGACCATTTACAATTATTAATAACATATTTAATAACAAATGTCTTACCTGTTCCTCCAGCACCACAAAGAGCATTAATAAATTTCTTATCATCCCAAGGCTGTGCAAGAAACTCAATAAGTTCATGCACAGCTATTTCTTGGTCTTTAGTAAACTTAATGTTAGTATCTTTTCTATTACTATTAGCAATATTAAGATTACCAATCATTACAATTCGTTGTTTACATCAATAAGATTATTTTTAACTTTATCTTCATATTCTTTCCATTCTTGAAAAGCTAAAATAGTAGATTCACTATCGCCACGATTATAACACGTAGTAATATGAAACAATTCCTTAGCAAAAGGCATTTTAACAATTTTACCTTTAGCTATAAGTCCAGCAGCAAAAGGAATATAAAATCTAGTATCAACAGTTTTTCTATTTTCACTATCTCTTATAATTTTAATTCTATGATTATACTTATCTAATCGACGAGCATAAATAACTTTCTTTCCTTTAGTTCTGTAACTTTCACCAGTAATACTATATAGTTTGCCATTGTATTCTACTTTATAAGTACCATCAATATATCTAATAATACCTTCACATTTAGCAACTATAATAACATATTTATTAACTATTCCTTTCTCTTTGGATTTACTTACAACTCCAAATGAGAATTTAAAGCTAACCATAACATACTACTTTCTTTTAATAGTACGCATACGTTTATCAACAGCACGAGTAATACCTTTAAAAGTATTATCCTCTGCAAATTTAGCTTTACGAGCAGCCTTTTTAGCAGCTTTCTTAGCAGCAATTTCTTCATCACGTTCTTTTTGTTGTTGAATAACATCAACAATCTCAACATGATAACCACAATAATGAGAAAGAAAATCAATCTTACCACTAGTTCCATTACCAATAGCACTATTTTTAGCTACTTTAATAACTTTACTAGCAGGATTGATTCCAATAACAGCGTCAACATTATTAAGTTGACGAACAATAGAAACTTCATCATACTTTTTCATAAGTATTTTACGTTTTTAAAGATTAATAAAACAATTATATTTAATAGTTAAAACTATAATAAGTTCAATAATAGTAAGATTAGTAGAGCCACTACGCTACGCTCCGTGGCGACCCCCCGTGGAGGATGGAAGCAAGCTAGACATTAAACTTTCGCTTTAATATTATCTTTAAATTTATTAAGTTTATCAATAAAATGTTCAAGAACTTCTTTATTAGATTTACTATCATTAATAATAAATTCAATATTACGATGAAGTTCTATATCTTTCATTTGAAGTTTATTAATTTCTATATTAATTCGTTCAATCTTTTTATATAGCTTCAATATTTCAACTATAAGAAATGGAACAAATCCAGCGCAAACACCGATAGCAACAAGAGTAATATTTTCAATCATAGAAATAATGATAAAGTTTACGAATAAGTTCAAATCTAGTATCAGTAATATTATAGATTTTAAATGCTTTAGCAACAAAATCAAAATCACCATATTTAAGTAAAGCATCTATATAATCTTTAATATCACTAAGCCACATAATAGCACTAACAGAATATCTATCACTATCAATATTAGTAATATATTGACCAATACCTTTAGCAATAGTATTGGCTGTTATATCATTAATAATAAACTTATCAGTAAACCAATTATCTTTTATATATTGTTTATCAGTATATTTATCACGAAAGGCTTTAGATAGTTTATTACATAAATCAATATAAGAACGAGCAGCAGTTCTATTATTATGATTAACAAATTGAACATCTTTAATCTTAAGAGTTAAGTTCATACCACATTCAATAATACGAACTTTAATTTGTTTTCTATCTTCATTAATATATAGAACAATAGCAAGTTTATCTTTCCAATAGCCAGTATTCAAAGTAATTATATCATAAAGTTTAACTTTAAATCCAGATGTAATAGTACCATCAATATTCTTATAAGCAACATAATTCATAATAAAACTGTATTAAATTTTTAGTTTAACATTTATTAGCTAGTTCTTTTGCCCTGTATTGAACTCAATATTAATCGTGATAGATTAATCAGATTATATATGAAAATTCAACAGAGAGCAAAAGAATCATATCTACGAATGTGCCATGAACATAAATAGCTAGTCATTTTGTTCAGTCTTATTATTCTGTTTATTATTCTTACCATCACGTTTAAGACGTTCTTTAAGAATATGTTCAGCAACAGAACCAAGTTTACATTCACTAACACAACGACTAACACCTTTAGCATGAGCTACAGTATATACAATAGGATAATCAATGTATTTATTATTACCTACTGTACGTTCAACTTTAGTAATTCCAACTTCAGTTACAATACCAACACAAACACCAAGTTTAGTTTGATTATGATATTGATAAGTATATTCCATATATACTACCTGTCCTTTTTCAAACTTAGCTTGTTCTTCAATGTATCTATCTAATAGACCATCAAAAATAAAAGAATCAAAATTATCCATTTTAATTATATATTTAAAGTTAATAATATACATACTAAAAAGCCTAGCACTATCTTCACAGACAATACTAGGCAAAACTACAAATATGAAATCATATAAAACGAAATGTGACACAGACATTGTTATTACTAATTTCACAATCAATAATAACATCATTAACACCAAATCAAATATGACATATACACTTGGACTATGATAAATATTAATAGCACTATCTTCACAGACCGTACTATTACAAAAGTTACAATTAGAAATTAAAACGGATAATAACAATATCATAGTTTCGGAGTTCAATTCCTCCATCATCAGCAAGTGAAATAACACTATTATCTTCACAGACAATAGTGTTAGAAATCAATCAAAATTTATGTGGGATTATTTAGCAGATTTATTTGCTTTTCTACGTTTAATTTCAGCATAAATTTCATCATCACTAATATTCTTAAACTTATTATCTTGTTTATTATTATCAACAGATTGATTAACCATTTTAATAATTTCCCTATATTCTACATTAGAAGTATCAATAATATGTTGAGCTATAAAATGATTAATTACAGTATTAGCATTAACAATATTAATAATCATATCTTTAGCATATTTAGGAAAAACAGCAATAATAGGTTTAAGAATATCTTTATCTTCAATTATACTATCCCAACGATTAATAAGCCAATCAAGTTCAAATCCATCTTTAGTAACAAGTTTAATAATATCTTCTTGAGTTTTACTAAAATCATTAATATATTTTTGTTCTTTAAGAACATATACAAATAAAGCTAAACCTCTAACATATTGGTCTGGAGATAAACCTTTATCTTTAATATCATTAATGAATTTATTAATAAGAGTACAATCTTCTTTATATTTACAGGTATCACAAGCAATAGTATTATAAGATGTACCAAAAACTTCATCAAGAATAACTTTAATATTAATATTTTCCATAATTTTATTTATTTAATCATAATAACCAAAAACATCATTTTCAGGGTCAACAATAGGACTATCATCAACTATTGGTTCCCAAGCAATATCGTCAAAATCTTGACTTAGACATTCTGCATGAATTTCAACACCTTCAACATTATTATTGAAATATGTATCATCTTCAACAAAATAAATATCAGTTCTTTCCATATCTTTATATATAAAATAAACTCCGAGTAGAGAATGATTATCATCAACATTATTAACTATAACAAACCCAATAAACAAAATGGTAAGAAAATGTAGAAAATGACAAGCAAATGAGAATTAGCTTTAATAAGCTCAACAGCACTATCTCATCCTCTACGGGGAGTCTACACTATAAACTTAACTAGCTTCAGAATCTTTATTCTTTTTATGAAGTTCAGTTTCAGTATCAATCATAATACCAATAACTCGCTGACTATCACTAGCAACATCAGCATGAGCTTTAACTAAAGCATCAATGAATAAATCATCTGTATATCTATATTCTCTACGAAGTCCACCATCAGCAGTAACTCTAAACTTATTCCATAAGAAGTCAACATAAGCACCTTTAGCATTATATATTCTTCCATCATCTTCAAGAGTATGAAGAATATTAAGAGAAGTATGACGTCTAAATGCAGCATTGAATTTAACAATACAAACTACATCAAGAATATGTTGAAGAACATTAATTCCAACAGGAATACCACGTTTATCAGTCTTAACATCTTTAAAGTCATTATCTTCATTAGCTTGACTAACAGCATTAGTTTGTTCTTCCTGCTTACGAACTTTACTTTGTTTCTTCTTCCTAGCTTTATTCTTAGGTTGAACAGTTTCACTACTAACAACAGCATTAACTTGTATATCTTCTTCAGGAACAACAAGTTTACCATCTTGTTTAGCTTCTTCTAAACTTTCAGCCATAGTTTTCTTTCTAGGCTTAGATTGAACATTACTAGTAACATTATCAAAATTTACCATAACACTTATAAGTTTAAGATTAATATTATTATCAGTAGCAATATTACTCTACTGAACAACACGACAAATATAACAATTAAATATAATACTCCAAATATATTATAATTTATTTATACTATAATTCTAACTAATAATAAATAGCTATATTAAAATAACTAAAATAGTTATAGCAATAGGAATTAACTTACCATGAGTATAATAAATATCAATAGTATTAAGAGTATCATTAGTATAAAGAGAATCAGTAATATCAAGAATATTAAGAATATCATTAGTAATATCACCAGTAATATTAGCATGACTAGTATTAATAGTAATTATAATACTGATAATATTAATAGTGCTATTATTAACTAGAACTAATGCTATTAGTCATTATGACTAGAAGTCTTATTAGACTTGATAATACTGTTAAAGCTAGTCTTAATAACGATTGTATGACTAATCGTCATGACAAACGTCAATGAGATGATAATGATGATGCTATGACTGAAACTGATAGTGGTATAACTGAAAGTTATAATGAGATGGGAAAGGGAGTTGGAACTAATACTAACAACGATGATATAACTAGAGGTTATAACTAATGGTTATGAAGATATAACTAATGGTTATGAAGATATAACTAATGGTTATGAGAGGGAATAAGAGAAGGTTATGAAGATATAAGAGAAGATTATGAAGATATAAGAGAAGGTTGAAGATATAAGAGAAAGTTATGAAAGGGAATAAGAGGGAGTTGGAACAATAGGTTTAGATTGATTATTAGGAGTGGTATTAATAGGATGAAGAGGAGGAGAAAGAAAAGCAGGGGAACTAATTCCTTCAGCATGACCAACTCCACCCTCATCTCCACATTCACCACTATCATAACCACCCTCATCTCCACATTCAACCTCAATTTGACCCTATTTGAGCCACATTCAACTCCACCATTTCATTCTCCACAAACTCTACAATGTCCACTTTCATCTCCACTTACTCTTTCTCCACATTCAATACCTCTAGTCACCTCTAATTTCATCTCTATAACTTTTTGTTATGAGAGTAAATCTCCATGACCAATATCAGTATCAATACCAGTCGCGACAGTCATACCAACATCATCTTGTTTAACAAGATGAGTTGTTGTAAGTTCACTAATATAACTAGTCTTATCATCATTAATAGCAATATCAGTATCAATACCAGTCACGACAGTCATACCAACATCATCTTGTTTAAC
>ERZ839947.168-NODE-168-length-95090-cov-10.295018_pt1 | contig 95090 bp, 85 predicted proteins | sample MGYA00519908_ERZ839947 | MGnify/ENA primary metagenome ERZ839947 (study PRJEB31850, sample SAMEA3708857) | human gut metagenome | biome: human gut; feature: human-associated habitat; material: faeces | place: China | collected 2014 ... | reverse complement strand
GGTGTAGCTGCCTCTATTTTCATCCCGAAAATTTGAATCAGTTCCAAATATACATATCGATACAATTTGTGTTTCACCGAACCTATCATTCACAAGAAATGAACGATAAAAACCAAAATAATGACCTCCTCCTGCATTACCATAATCCATGAAGCGCTGGCCAAAATCTTCTAACATTTCAAATGTCTTAAACTTTTTAGCAGGGAGTCTATGGTCTACATCTAATAATGCCTGATAAAAATTAACCGCAAAGTTTCTTACTTCCGGAGAAGAATCTGAACCAAAGATCCATGTTCCTTGCTCGTTATAATCCATAAGAACTTTCTGGTCTTTTAGTTCTTCCATACTTAGCCTTATGAGCTTTTCCGTCTTAAAATCCGGAATGACATAATCGTCATTAAGCATCTTCTTGTATGGCAAAATCTCATCAAGAAGAGCATAGGAATTGCTTTCATCTTGATAAACAAACATCTTCATTTCGATGCCATTAGTGATTACTATATATTTTCCACCTAAAGCATCACAATATCTCATGGCCTGCTCTACTACATTATCAGTCAGTAAAACATCTTCTTTTTTACATTCAATGATGGTAACCGGGTAGATGCAGTCATTTTCTAAATCGTAAGCATGAACGATTATATCTGCTCTTCCAGCAACACCCTTTACATAGTATGACATAGGTACTTCCAAAGATATCATCTCTTTTGGAACACCGCATTCGTTTTCGAAGTATGCTGCTACTCTCTGTCGAACAGTCTCTTCAGGCGTAATCTCTATTAACTTTTTTCTGTATGTATCATAATAGCATTCCTTACCTTCACGCTTATAGATAGCCGGTAATGGGATTGCCTTAAGCTCTTTTTCTACTATCAAAAACCGTCCCTCCTCTGTCATCTATTTCACTGCCTACAACCTCTCAAAATGGTCGAGTTGCCGGATTGGTTGTCATCCTTTTTCGTTTTTCAAAAATCAGCCCGAAATGCCTGACATCTAATCCACTGTCTCAAATCGCGACATCTAATCCGAGGTCACAACCTGACACAGATTTCGCGGTAGATATGTTTCCATATAAGAAAACCGAGCTTCTTCAGAAGTCTGGCTTCAAATCCCAACCTCCGAAAAAGCCCGGAAATACGCCGCTTTCTGGCACTTGATTTTATTTTCTTGACATCAAGACTACCGTCTCCACATGCGGCGTGCCGGCAAACATGTCGCAACAGCAGATCCGCTTGACCTGATATCCGCTCGCCTGTAAGACTTCCAAATCTCTTGCGAGGCTGGTCGGCTTGCAGGAAATATAGATCATGGAGTCCACGCCATAGGCAATGATCTTGTCCAGTGCCTTGGGATGGATACCATCTCTTGGTGGATCAAGCACAATGTAATCCGGTTTCTCCTCGATCTCATCGATCACCTTTAAGACATCCCCTGCAATAAAATCACAGTTTGTCAGACCATTTTCCAGAGCATTTTTCTTTGCTGCCTCAACGGCCTCCTCCACAATTTCAACACCGATCACATGCCCTGACACTGGTGCCAAAATCTGGGCAATCGTTCCTGTGCCAGAGTAGAGATCATAAACGGTCTTTCCTTCCAGAATATCTGCGTTTTCTGCAGTAATAAAATCTCGCGCCGTCTCGTATAATTTTTCAGCCCCAAGTGAATTTGTCTGAAAAAATGAAAACGGTGTAATACGGAAACGAAGCCCCAACAACTCCTCATAAAAATATGCCTGTCCAAACAATACCCTTGTTCCCTGATCCTCTACTACATCCGCAGGGCGATCGTTACGTGTATGTAATACACCTGTAAGTTTTCCATCATAGGAAACTTCCTGTAAGCGCTTACTCCATCCCTGTAAAAGTTCTGACTCAAGTGCCTCTAACGCATCTGCCTGCACCTCTGTTGCTGGTTCTGTTGCATCCTTCTGCAAAAAACGTGCATCCGAACTTGTCACAAGATCCACTAAAATCTCTCCTGTTTTTGCCGCCTTGCGCACCAAAAGATGACGCAGATAACCTTCATGGCGCATCTTGTGATAGTAATTGGCTCCTCGTTCCTGAAAATATGCCAGTGTCTCCATCAGTACACAACGCATATCTTCATCGATGATCTGACAACCATCCACGGTCACAATATCATAAAAACTACCACGCTTATGCATCCCCAGTGAAAGCGGTCCGTTAAAATAAGCATCGCCAAAAGAGAATTCCATCTTATTACGATACGCAAACTGATTTGGGCTCGGTATCACACCTTCAAATAAGTCATCAAAACTGTTCTCCGGCAAAACAGGTTCTAATAAACGCTTAATCTGTCTGCCTTTTAATGCAACTTGTTCTTCGTAAGGAAGCGTCTGATAAGAACATCCTCCACATTGGTCGAAATGTTTGCAAGCAGGTACATCCATCTCCAATGGTGATTTTTTGACAACTTCTAACAGTCTTCCTTCCGCTTTTCCTTTTCTTGTTTTCTTTATTACACAAAGAATGCGTTGTCCCTCAAGCACATTCTTGACGGTGATCAGATCACCGTCATCCGTCTGCACGATTCCCTTATTGGGGAAATCCACCCGAGTAACAACGCCTTCTACCTGTTGACCTTTTTTCACTCTATTACTCTTCCTCTAAATCCTCTACATCTTCTGCATCATCTTCAAAAAGATCTTCATCGTCATCCCAATCATCAAAATCATCCATGAATTCATCTTCATAGTCCTTCTTGAAATAACGATAGATCGCATAGGCAACCCCAGCCACTGCGGCGATCACACCAACCACACAGGCAACCTTTTTCCAGTTGATGGTATGCTTTTCTTTTACCACGATCTCCTTGTCCTTAAGACCATTGATCATGTTTGTCAACTTTGTCATATCGATCAATTCCATTACATCTTCTTTTTTCATCATAAGGCTTCTCCTCCTGCTATGAATGTGTCAACTATATTTGCTCATAGTATAGCATTTATTCTGCCCAATTACCACAGAAAAACACTTACACTTTTTGTAATTTTGCAAAGGATGCAAACATTTTTTTACATCCTGCTCCGTCAAACTCGACCGTCACCTCAAAATCACGACCGCCATCGTTGATCTGTACTACGGTTCCCTCGCCAAATTTGACATGTTTCACGCGGTCTCCCTCGCCATAATCCAGCGAATTTTTCTGGATCTTTGTGCCAAAATCCTTGGCTGCCTGATAGGTCTGCGCCGCCAGCGGTGTTTTTTTCATATTGCGCATTTTTTGCCGGTTGCTCATCGGGCGCTCACTAAAGAAATCATCCTTTGGCTTTGGTTCCCAGGTATTTCCCTGGATCAAATCTTCCGGGATTTCCTTTACAAATCGCGAAATGCCATGATACTGCGTTTCGCCACGCATCATACGCATCCGCGCCCCGGTAATGGTCAGACGCTCCTTTGCTCTGGTGATACCCACATAACAAAGCCGTCTTTCCTCCTCGATCTCCTCGTCGCTATTATCCGCCGTGATGCTCATATAGGACGGGAAAAGACCATCCTCCATGCCGGAAAGATAGACATTCGGGAACTCCAATCCCTTGGCACTGTGCAGTGTCATAAGGACCACATAAGATCCGTCGTCATCCAGAGAGTCGATATCCGCAACCAGAGCCACTTCCTCTAAAAATCCACTCAGGGTCGGCTCATCTGTCTCCTGCTCATAGGAAACCACCTTGGTGATCAATTCGTCGATATTTTCGATACGCGCCTGTGCCTCGTCCGTGCCTTCCACTTTCAGTTCCTCGACATAGCCGGTCTCTGTTATGATCTCCTGTAAAAGTGCTGACAGCCCCTCATTGGCACACACCTTACGGAAGTGATGGATCAGATCTACAAAAGGTGCGATCTTTCCTGCGGCACGTCCTAAAGTCGGGATCTCCTCCGCCCGCTCAAGCGCCTCAAAAAGATTGAGTCCCATCCGATAGGCATAATCGCTCGCCTTGCCGATGCTGGTCGCCCCAATGCCACGCTTTGGCACATTGATGATACGCTGGACTGCCAGATCATCCTGCGCATTATCGACCACCTTCATATAACTCAAAAGATCCTTGACCTCGCGTCTGGCATAGAAATTAACCCCGCCAACGATCTTGTAAGGGATGCCCGACATGATGAGTTTTTCTTCCAGCATACGGGACTGTCCGTTGGTACGATAGAGGATCGCACAATCCCCATACTGGTATTCACTGCGGCGCACGCGAGCTGCAATATCTCTCGCGATAAAATCTGCTTCCTCATAAGCACTGTCAAACTGCTGGAAATAGATCTTTTCTCCATCCCCGGACTCTGTCCAGAGCCGCTTTTCTTTACGCCCCCGATTGTTGGCGATCACGCCGTTTGCCGCATTTAAGATATTTGCTGTCGACCGATAATTCTGCTCCAGTTTGATGACAGTCGCATTGGGATAATGTTTTTCAAAATTTAAAATATTGTAAATATTTGCCCCACGGAACTTGTAAATGGACTGGTCATCATCACCGACAACGCAGAGATTTTCCCTGCCGGATGCTAAAAGCCGCACCAACTCAAACTGCGCCGTATTGGTATCCTGGTATTCATCCACCATAATATATTGAAACTTTTCCTGATAAAAATTGCGCACTTCTGTGTCAAATTTCAAAAGTTCCACCGTCTTCATGATCAGATCATCAAAATCCATGGCATTGTTTGCCTTTAGTCTCGCCTGATATTCACGATAAACCTGTGCCTGTCTGGTCTTATTGAAATCGCCGATCGCATTTTGTGCAAATTCCTCCGGTGAGATCAATTCATTCTTGGCAGAAGAAATGACATTCAAAAATGTTTTTTCCTTATACATCTTCGTGTCGATCTCCAGACGTTTGCATATATCCTTCATCAGGGCCTTGGAATCATCCGTATCATAAATGGTAAATGAATTATCATAGCCAAGACGATCCGCGAACCGACGTAGGATCCGTACACAAGAAGAATGGAAAGTCGATACCCAGATACTCTCCGATCCCATGCCGATCATGGAATCAATACGCTCACGCATCTCGCCCGCTGCCTTGTTGGTAAAAGTGATCGCCATAATATGATATGGTGCGACACCTTTTTCCTCGATCAGATATGCCACACGGTGGGTCAAAACTCTGGTCTTGCCCGAGCCAGCACCTGCTAAAATTAGCACCGGTCCTTCTGTAGTAAAAACGCCCAGTTTCTGCTGTTCATTTAACGAATCGTATGTATTCATGCCATTTCTCCTATAATAATTTTTTGCAACACCTGTTGCAAAGTTTCCGATTTTCCTTGATTTTTCAACATTCTTTAGCATTATACCATAAGTCAGCCCCAGATTCACTCCCCACTTTTTTACCATCATTTTTTATAAATTAGGATTTCAAATTTTGGTGACTTTTTTGTCGATAAACCTGTTGTTGCAAAAGAGTTTCCATTCTACAATATGTGTATAGGGTTTTTATTGAAACATGATCGCCGTCCGTAAGTCAGCGATCATCACATTTCATGTAAGGGGGTTAATCATGAAAAGATTTACAAAAGTCAGACGTATTCTGGCACTGTCACTCGTTCTTGCCATGGCATTCGGCGGCACGGTATTCGCTTCCGATTCCAACACGGCACTCGTTAATGCCACCTATCAGCAGTTGGCATCCCGTGGTACTTACACCTACACCAATGCATCCGAACTTTCCCGTTTCGTGCAGTTGGGTTATGCATGTAACCAGCCACAGCATCAGGGACCTTTCTCCATCACACAGGGCACTTTGACAACAAAGAAATGGCTTGGCAAAAAGTCATCCAAGGCAGTCTATGTCATCGCCTTATCCGGTACGGATACTGATGTCAAAAATCAGTCCACCGGTTACTGGACAGATCTTCTGGTCGGCTTTGAGCAGGACAACAAATATATCCAGAATGTCAGAAACGCTATCGTTTCCAACGTTCCAAAGGGGTCCAACCTTGTCGTTACCGGACACAGTTTAGGCGGTATGGTCGCACAGCAGGTTGCTGCGGACAGCACCATCAAAAAGAACTACAATGTCTTAAACACCGTGACCTTTGGTTCTCCTTTGATCAACGGTTTCCAGAGAGAAGGCACCGTAAAACGTCTGGGTGACACATCCGATCCGGTACCATATCTCAGTTTGACGACCTTTACCAATATCGTTTGGCAGTCCGCCGGACTCAATAAGGAGAGCGGCAACTACGGCACCAACCTGCTTGGTGCACATTGCGAAAGTTACAATCGTGCCGATGTCTGGGGCGCATATGACGTAACAGGCACCAAGAACGGTGGGGCTACACTGACACTGAATATGGCAACGACCCGTTTCTATTATTCACCGGTTACCGTCAATAATTAGTCACTATTTTTAACCTAAGATATGTATGATAAAATAAGCCCGGAGGTCATATGATCTCCGGGCTTATGCATTGCCTGATTTATGATTTATCCTTTTTCTCCTTCGCCTGATCGGCTGCCTCTTTTCTCTGCTGACTGTTAAAATCGATCAAAGTCTCGATCATCATCTTTTTGATATAGACATCAAAACTCAGCATACAGATAAAACCAAAGTTACGCAAGAACTCCTGATCTTCCTCCGGCGCATCGGAAAAAGCATTTTGCATGGCATTATATTTGGCGATCACATCCTTGATCAATGCCTTGGACTGTCCATTGCCCTGCGCCACCAGTTCTTCGTACAATTCATAAAAAGACAGTTCTGACTCCGTGCCAAAGTATTTGTCTGTGATCGGCTCCAAGAGGGTCTGGATATCCTTGATCGACAGAAAACTCTTGAGATAGTAGATCAGGATCAGCGTCAACACATGATCCTTGGAATACTTCTTCTTGTCCGGTGACGGCAAGACATGATTCTTGGTGTAATTGTTGATCATGGTCTTGGTCAGGATCTTTTCATCCTCATCACGCTTTAAGGACGACAACTGCGACTCGATAAAGGTCGTGACCTGATCGACATATAGATCAATGTTGGGTATGTCTTCCGGGTGCACATAATCAAGTTCTGAGAACTGCTTCAATATCAAATTCAGCGATTTTCGCATTTCTGACTGCATCTTTTACTCTCCTGCTTCTTCCAGACGGCGCAACACCATATCGTAACCGTCATTGCCATAATTGAGGGCACGGTTCACGCGGCTGATCGTCGCTGTAGATGCCCCTGTCTGCTCAGCAATGTCCAGATAGGTCTTTTCCTGACGAAGCATTGCCGCAACAGAAAAACGCTGGCACAAAGATACCATTTCATTGACCGTACATAAATCCTCAAAGAACTGATATGCTTCTTCCTTGTCTTTCAAAAGAAGGATACCTTCCAAAAGGCGATCCATCTCTTCACTGCGAATTTTTTTGCTCATAGTCTTTCCCCATGCTTTCTATAAAATAATAACACCTCTGCTCTTGGCATAATCGATATCTTCCTGTGGCCATACAGATACCTGTACCTCGCCGATGTGTGCCTTGCGCAGGAAGAACATACAGATACGGGACTGTCCGATACCTCCACCAATGGTATAAGGCAGTTTTTTCTCGTAAACGGCTTTCTGGAAAGGCAATTCCAGGCGCTCTTTGCAGCCAGCCAATTCCAACTGGCTGACGAGCGAATTCTCATCCACACGGATACCCATAGAGGATAATTCCAGTGCAATATCCGTCATCGGATAGTAGACCAGAATGTCGCCGTTTAAGGACCAGTCATCATAATCCGGCGCACGTCCATCATGCTTTTCCCCGGATGCCAGTTTGCCACCGATCTGTGAGATAAAGACCGCACCATGCAGTTTGCAGATCTTGTACTCTCTCTCCTTTGGCGTATTGTCCGGATACATATCCTCCAGTTCCTGCGAAGTGATAAAGAAGATCTGTTCCGGCAAAATGCATTCTATGTAATCATATTTGTTTGCCATGTACTTTTCCGTCACGCGGAGAGCATCATATACAGACTTAACAACGCTTTGCAAAGTTTGTACATTGCGCTGGTCTTTGGTGATGATCTTTTCCCAATCCCACTGATCGACATAGATGGAATGGATATTGTCGGTATCCTCATCACGACGGATGGCGTTCATATCCGTATATAAGCCTTCCCCTACAGAAAAGCCATAACGCCCCAGTGCCATTCTCTTCCATTTTGCCAAGGAATGTACGACCTCGACCTCGCGGTCATCCTGCTCCTTGATACCAAAGGCAACCGGACGCTCCACACCATTTAAGTTGTCATTCAGACCGGATTCCGGTGTGACAAAAAGCGGTGCAGATACACGATGCAGGTTGAGTTCTGCCGTGATCTGTCTCTGAAAGAAATCCTTGACCTCTTTGATTGCGATCTGTGTCTCTTTTAAATTCAGAGCCGGCACATAATCCTCCGGGATATACATTTTGCTCATTTCTATCTTCCTTCCCTTCCACAATTCAAACTGTGCACACGCTTTCGCATATGCACAGTCACTGCCAAAATTATAGATCGCAGTTTCCTACGGTTCTTGGGAACGGGATCACGTCACGGATGTTGCCCATTCCGGTCAGATACATAACGCATCTCTCAAATCCAAGACCAAATCCGGCATGACGTGCGGATCCATACTTACGAAGATCCAGATAGAACTCATAATCTTCTTCCTTCAGACCACACTCAGCCATACGGTTCTTTAAGACCTCATAATCATCTTCTCTCTGGCTGCCGCCGATGATCTCGCCGATACCCGGTACCAGACAATCCATGGCAGCAACAGTCTTGCCGTCCTCATTTAATTTCATATAAAAGGCCTTGATCTCCTTTGGATAATCGGTCACAAAGACCGGACGCTTGAAGATCTTTTCGGTCAGATAACGTTCATGCTCTGTCTGCAAGTCGCATCCCCAATATACCTTATAGTCAAATTCATCGTTGTGCTTTTCCAATTCTGTGATCGCATCTGTATAAGTGATGCGTCCAAAATCAGAATTAACCACATGCTCCAGACGCTCGATCAGTCCCTTGTCAACGAACTGGTTGAAGAAAGCCATCTCTTCCGGTGCATGCTCCAGCACATAAGAGATCACATATTTTAACATGCTCTCAGCAAGCATCATATCGTCTGTCAGATCTGCAAAAGCGATCTCCGGCTCGATCATCCAGAACTCTGCTGCATGACGGGTCGTGTTGGAATTCTCCGCTCTGAAAGTCGGTCCAAAAGTATAGATATTCTTAAATGCCATGGCATAAGTCTCACCATTTAACTGTCCACTCACAGTAAGGTTGGTCGGCTTACCAAAGAAATCCTGTGAATAATCCACCTTGCCATCCTTAGTCGGCACATTGCTTAGATCCATAGTGGTGACCTGGAACATCTCGCCTGCGCCCTCACAGTCACTACCGGTAATGAGTGGTGTGTGCACATAGACAAAATCTCTCTCCTGGAAAAACTTGTGGATAGCATATGCTGTCAGAGAACGCACACGAAAAACTGCCTGAAAAGTATTGGTTCTCGGGCGTAAATGGCTGATAGTTCTCAAATACTCAAAAGAATGACGCTTTTTCTGCAATGGATAATCCGGTGTAGACTCGCCCTCGATCACGACTTCATCGGCATGGATCTCAAATGGCTGCTTCATCTCCGGTGTAACCTTGACCTGACCAGTCACGATCACGGCTGCACCTACATTCAACTTGCAGATGGTCTCAAAGTTGTCTAATTTATCTGCGTAAACCACCTGCACAGGCTCAAAGAAAGTACCGTCATTTACGACCATGAATCCAAATGTCTTTGAATCACGGATACTGCGAACCCATCCTCCAATGGTGACGACCTTGCCATCATAATCTTTGTAGTTATGATGTAAATCTCTAATGTTGATCATTTTCCTAATTCCTCCAAAATCTATCGTACAAAACTATTCCTTATTTTACCTCACTAAAGTGTGAAAATCAAGGTGTTGCACGACTTCTTTTTTTCGATATAATAAGAAGTGCTCACAAATTTGGAAAGGAATGCATTATGAATAAAAAAGAAGTTGCAGAGATCAAACGTCGGTTAAAAAAAGAAAGCTGCACCATTCAGCACATGTGCGGCTGCTATGTCGATGCTGAAAAGAATAAATTAGTCACCTTTTCCCAGAAATTCTTAAATCTGGAGGAGGACGAGTTCTACAAATACTTGGAGATCGCCGGAAAAGCACTCTCCGGTACCCTTGGAAATAATCTTTTGGAACTCGAGTTTCCGATCGATGAGGAAGCCGTTGGCGGCAGACAGCAGATCCTGATGGCACTGCGTGCCAGCAAGTTAGAGGATGATGCCCTGCTCGACACCTATTATGATCTTATTATTGATTCTTATGATTATGTCGGCAATTATCTCATCACCTTATATTATGATGTCTATGATGTTCCTCTCAAGGGAACGGATGAACTGGCAATGGACGAGTCGGACGAAGTCTACGAATACCTGCTTTGCTGTATCTGTCCGGTCGCTCTGTCAAAGCCGGGGCTGGGCTATTTGGAAGGCGAGCACCGCATCGGTGCCAGAATCCGGGACTGGGTTGTTGGACCTACGGATACCGCTTTTCTTTTTCCAGCCTTTAACGGTCGTGCCACAGATATCCACTCTACCTTAGTTTATACCAAAAATGCCAAGGAACCGCATGAGGAATTCTGGGCAAACGGACTTGGCTGCGGGACAAAACGCACTGCGACCCAGAAGCGCGATGCCTTTGAAAACATGGTCGTACAGACCTTGGGACCGGATGACGAAGAGACCAAGGACACCGTCCTTGATGTGCAGCAAAATCTGAATGATTTTATCTTAGTAGAAAAAGAAAAAGTCGATAAGGATGAACCGATCCTTCTGGATGGGGAGATGATCACAGAGATCCTGACCGATGCCGGCATTTCCGAGCCAAAGGCAGAAAAGATCAAGGCTTCCTATGAGTCTTTCTTTGAGGACACCCTGCCGGACGCACAGGAACTCTTGGACGCCAAGGCGATCAAGAACAACGAAGTCCGCGTTGAGAAAAAACAATTACAGGAAAAAGTCGTAGATCTTACCAAGAAATTAGAAGATGCCGGTGTCATCACATCTGACGGCACCGACATTGATGTTGTCGTAAAGGTCACACCGGAGAAAGTCGAAGAAATACATACGGCTTTCGTCGATGGCAAGCGCTGCCTCGTCATTCCTATGAAAGAGGATGAGGAAGCCAAGATCAACGGCGAGACCATGAGTTTTTAATCATCCAACAAAAATACCCGCAGGAAGCCGGCTGTCTCATAGACACGCTTCCCTGCGCCAAGACCAACAGCCTCTATCTGACAGGATGCAGGCAGTTGGTCTTTTGTTTTTACGGCTGCTGCTATGGCTGCCCCTGTCGGCGTGACCAGTTCTCCTGCCACTTGTGTCATGTGCAGACGAAGTCCTCCGGCTGCCGCAATATTGACAACTGCCGGAACCGGGATCGGTAAGATCCCATGCTGACAGCGTACCGTGCCGCAGCCCTCCGTGATCTCTTTTACGATGCAGTCCTTCACTGCGTATTTCCGGCATAAAGCGTCAAAGCAAATGGCAAAGGCTGCAATATCCACGATGGAGTCCACAGCCCCCACTTCATGAAAATGCACCTGGTTACGCGCGATGCCATGTGCTTTTGCCTCCGCATCTGTCAAAATATCTAAAATGCGGTGGGCGGTCTCTTTTGCACCTGTCGTCATGGCAGATGCATCAAAGATGGCTGCGATCTCTTTAGGTCCGCGGTGCGTATGGTGTTCATGGGCAGTATTTTTTTCCTGCAGATGTCCATACAGATATGCCATGTCGTGATCGTGGGTATCCAGATCTTTTGGCAGAATTACATCAAAATCGCAGGTATCCAAGCCCGACTTTTTGACCCGGCTGATCCTGATCTCATATGCTTCCGTGATTGGAAGCGTCGCAAGTGTCTCTTGCAGTTGTGCCTCCGGTGCACCCAGATCTATCAGTGCCGCCACTGCCATATCCCCGCTGATACCACTTGCGCACTCAAAATATAACTGCTTTCCCATTCTATGTCTCCTTTTTTCTGTCCTATTTTGCCAAATGATTGATCTGGTTAGCAATATAGCCTGCCCCATATCCATTATCAATATTGACGACCGCGATCCCGTTGGCACAGGAGGTCATCATAGTAAGCAGTGCCGACAGCCCTTCCATACAGGCACCATAACCGACCGAGGTCGGCACGGCAATGACCGGCTTGTCTACAAGTCCGCCCAAAACGCTGGCAAGCGCCCCTTCCATGCCCGCTACCGCGATCACACAATTTGCTGACTGTATGAGATCCAACTGGGAAAATAATCTGTGGATGCCGCTGACTCCGACATCATAGATACGCTCGACATGGGAACCGAAATATTCTGCCGTCTGCGCCGCTTCCTCCGCTACCGGGATATCTGCCGTCCCCGCTGTGCATACCGCTATGCTGCCAATGTGCGTTTTGTCCTCTTTTTCAATCTTTATGATGTGAGACTTGTCATCATAGGAAACCTGAGGAAACTTTTCCCGGATCAGGGCATACTGGTGCTCATTTGCCCGCGTACCAAAGACTTCGCCATCTGCTTCATACAAGTGTGAAAAAATGGAAAGCAGATGATCGTCTGCCTTCCCCTGGCAAAAGATCACTTCCGCACAGCCCGACCGTACTTTCCGGTGCATATCCAACTTCGCATAGCCCAGTTCCTCGTAAGGCTGCCTGCGCAGCAGGTGATCTGCCTGATCCAAAGTGATCTGTTCCTTCTGTAGTTGTTCAAGAATTTCTCTGGTATCCATCTTCGGTCCCACCTTGTCGTCTATTTTACATCCTATGCTCTGCCAAAGTTACCGCACCTATTGTGCCTCATGCCTTAAACTCTGTCAATGCCATATGCGAAATGTAGGCATCCGCAAAGTCCGGCATATCCGCAAGCATAAGAACCTGCATTTTCTCCGTGATTTCCTTTAATTTATCCTTTTCTAAAATCTGCTCCTGTCCGGTCTTTTTCAGATAGGAAACTGCCCCCTGTAAAGAAGTATTCCCTCCGGCTTTTGCCACCGGCAAAAAACTTTTTTCCACCAGACCGGTCTCTACCGCTGCGCGCACATTTAAAAAGGTACCCATGCCGCCTGCCAGATATACCTTTTTTACCTGCCAAGCCTCCATACCAGCCGCTTTTAACAGGGTCTTCTGCCCCACGGCGATCGCCGCTTTTGCCATCTGAAACTGCCGGATGTCTTCCTGTGTCAAAGAGATCTTTTCCTGACTGCCCGGCGTATTTAGGGCAAATCCATCCTCCGGGATATCCGCCGCAAAGGTGCCGTTTTCGTCCACGATCCCCCCTTTTTTCATGCCGCTGACCGCCTCCAAAATCCCGCTGCCACAGATACCGATCGCCGGGAGGCCGCCGATCGTCCTGGTATGCGAGTTGCGTCCGGCGATCATAACGCTGCTGATTGCCCCCGGAATACTGGCACAGCCGCAGGAAATATTCCCGCCCTCAAATGCCGGTCCAGCCGCAGCCGCCGTGGCAAAATACTCCTCTCCCGTCCAAAGGACCATCTCTCCGTTGGTTCCGAAATCCAAAAGCATCCATGGCTCGTCAGCATCCATATGCTCCCGGATCCCATAGATACCGGATATGATGTCTCCTCCGACAAAAGCGGATGCCCCCGGCAGGATCGTTACCGCGATCCCCTTTTGCACAAAATCTTCCTGTTTGATGCTAACCGGTTGAAAAGGAGCCACGCCCAAGGTCTGACAGGAATAGCCCCGCAGCAGATGGCACATGGTCGTATTGCCGGCAATGACGATATGCCGGATATCAGACACTTGTATCCGGTTTTTGCAAAGGTCTTTGATCCCCTGCGTCAGATCCGATTCTGCGTACCGGCGCAGGTCATCCCCATGTCCCTCATTTGCACTCTGGATACGGGACAAGACATCCGCTCCGTAGATCCGCTGGGAATTCATGCGGCTTAGGCATGACTCGACCTGTCCTGTAGCAAGATCGACCAGGGAAAAGCCGATCGTAGTCGTTCCCAGGTCAATAGCAATGCCATAGGCAGCCTTTGTTGGCACCCCCTGATCTGTTTTTTCATCCTGTGGATAAAGACCAGCGACCTGTATGCCGGCTTCTTTTTGACAGACCAGATCCTCTGCCACTTCTATCTCTATATCATCTGTCACCTGCATCTGACAGGCAAGACGCCAGCCCTGCTCTAATGCCTCTTTTGAAAAAAATGCCCGGTCGGCCCCTGTAACAGGCACATGCCCGGAAATGACGCGCACCGCACATTTTCCGCATCTGCCGATTCCGCCACAGACATAATCCAGACTCAGTCCCTGCTCCTGCAAGGCATCTCTGATTGTTTTGTTTTTTCCTACGCCTGCACTGATCCCGATCCGCATATCTTTCCTCCAAGACTTTCTTTTTGTATCTTATCATTCTATGCCAGCCTGCGCAATTCCCCCAAACAAAAAGGTCAAAACATTATTGTAAAAAGTCTCTTGACACGCTCATGGCTTTATAGTATATTATACAGGTCGGTAAACGACAAGCTGGCGTGGCACAGGTGGTAGCGCACCTCATTGGTAGTGAGGAGGTCACGAGTTCAACTCTCGTCGCTAGCTTTAAAAAAAGACATCAGTTGATCTGATGTCTTTTTTCTATATGCTATTTCTTTAGGCTTCTAATTTATCTAAGATCAGTTGATTGGTCAGACTGAGCATCTGCCGGTAAATATTCTGCCTTTCATCTGCGGACAGCCCTTCCGTATCTGTAGCACTTGCCTGTGCACTGCTGGTCTGTGACGGAATGTCGACTCCATTCTGATAATAACCAAGCACTTTTGAAACATAATTCTGTGTCTCGGCAAAAGGTGGAATACCGCCATATTTTGCTACATTCCCACTGCCGGCATTGTATGCGGCAAGCGCAAGTGATACGTCCCCGTCATAGCGGGAAAGCAACTGACTGATATATTTTGCACCGCCCATGATGTTTTGATATGGATCATAGGCATCCGATACGCCAAGCCCCTGCGCAGTGGCAGGCATGAGCTGCATAATGCCCATAGCGCCACTGGAACTCGTGGCATCTGCTGTAAAATTGGATTCCTGCTTGGCTATGGCAGTCAAAAGATTGACATCCACGCCATAGGTATCGGCTGCTTCTTCAAAAATGCTCATCAGATCTGTCGGTACCGTAAGACTTGTCCCGGCAAAAGTCGCGTTTGTCTCTGTCTGACTATCATTTAAGGCTTGGGTTGCACTGGTCAGGGAATCGGAAAATTCCTCAAGGCTGGTAACCGGAGTCATATTTTCTACATAGGTGGTCGTGCCATCCCCGTTTATGATAGATATCTTCATTGGTAACTCCTTTGGGTCTGTAATGTATATCAAACAGGATGTATCTCTCGATACATCCTGTCTTCGTCCTGTAATATGAGTCTACGCTTGCAGATCTTCCAAGCGCTCCACGATCAGATCTAAAGTCTCGCTCGGAATCGTGCCATCTGCGTAAGCATCCTCAATACATGATTCACTGGCTAAAAGTGCTGAAACATTCAGCCAAGTTCCTTGTTGAAATACATCATCAAAAATGCCAAACACCCTGCGGTCCTGTAACATTTGTGAAAAAGGTAATTTCTTGAAATCCATACGTCTAGTCTCTACTTATACTCTTGATAAGTATTCCCCTGTTCTGGTGTCGATCTTGATCACATCGTTCTGCTCAACGAACAAAGGTACATAAACAGTTGCTCCTGTCTCAACGGTAGCAGGCTTTGTAGCACCTGTTGCTGTGTCTCCCTTGAATCCCGGTTCTGTCTCTGTGATCTCAAGTTCTACGAAAAGTGGTGGTTCTACTGCAAATACGCTTCCCTTGTGAGAGCATACCTTAACCATTTCATTTTCCTTAACGAACTTTAATGCATCACCGATATCATCTGTGCTGAGCGCGATCTGCTCATAATTCTCTACGTCCATGAAGTAGTAGAGATCTCCATCATTGTAAAGATACTGCATATCCTTACGATCGATGTGTGCCTGTGGACACTTCTCTGTCGGACGGAATGTCTTTTCTACAACACCACCGTTTTTGATATTCTTTAACTTTGTACGAACAAATGCCGCACCCTTACCAGGCTTAACATGTTGAAATTCGATGATCTGGTAAACGTTGCCTTCCAATTCGATGGTAACGCCATTTCTAAAATCGCCAGCTGAAATCATTCTTTCTTCCTCCTTAATACTCTATGGACCCGAGCCCACTTATGCTCTATATTTTAATATATCTTGCCACATATTTCAAGTATTAGTACGATCAGACGTTGATAAAGCGGTTTGTCTGGGTCGAAAGTTCGGAAATAATGTTATTACTTTCGTCGATCTCCTTCATGATGGTATCCATCTCGCCTACCAACTGTGATGTATTTTCTGCCGCGTTGGTCACGCCCTCTGCGCCCTGTTCTACCGCGGTGGATACATCATTTACGTTTTCTACGACCTCATCCATGGTCTGGCGCAAATGATCGACGGACTCCGTAAAGGATGTCATCACTTCATTGATATAATCAGCATCTGCGCGATATTTATGACCGGACTCTACGAATCCGTCATAATCTTTCAAGATATTTTCATTAATATAGGTAACAATATTTTCAGAGTTCTTTGCCAGATCTCCTACCGCTGCAACAACCTTAGCATTGATCTGCTGGATGTTGCCCGCCGTTTCTCTGCTGCTGTCTGCCAAGACACGGATCTCATCTGCGACAACCGCAAAGCCCTTGCCTGCCTCTCCGGCTCTTGCCGCCTCGATGGAAGCATTGAGTGCCAAAAGATTGGTCTGGGAAGAAATGTTTAAGATCTCATCCGTCAGCGCATTGACTTCTTCTACGCTCCTGCTATTCTCGATCGCCTGCTGCAAGGTCCCAAGGATCTCCTGGATCATGGCAGAAGTCGTATCCTTGTTGGAAACTGCCGTATCTTCCAACTGTGTCGCACGATCCTGCATCTCGGTCGCATAGGTCAGTATATGTTCGCTCTGTTCGGAAATTCGATCCATGCCCGTTCCCGCCTTTTCCACACGCTCATTGACGTTTGCCAATGTTGCAGAAACTTCCTCCATGGTTGCAGAAAGTTCTTCCATGACGGCAGAAATATCCGTCGCATTGCCATTGACGGACGTCACGCTGTCAGTCACTGCCGCAAAGGTAGAATTCAAATGTACGGAAGAGTCGCGGATCTTGGCGATCACATTCTGCAATGCCTCGATAAAAGTATTGACGCCCTCGACCAGACTACCGATCTCATCCTTCTGGTTGACTGAAATTCGCTTGGTCAGATCGGCTGCTGCATTGTTGACCTCATCCACCATATCGCCAAGTTCCTTGGAAGATTTCTTGACCGGTGTCACGATCAGTCGCACGCTGATCAATACAACAATAATAAAGATCAGTACCGTAAAGGCGATCGAACCGGCGATCACTATATTAGACAGGATCTTTGCCTGCTTCAAGGCTGCCTTCGCCTCTTTTTCATCCGCCTGTATCATCTTCTCCAGTTCCGAAATATCAGATAAAATACCCGTATTGTATCCACTCTCTGCCGCCAATACTTCTTCCGGGATCTCTGTGCCATAAACAGCATTCTGCATCTGCGCCTGCTGATAGTCATACATACCCTTTAACTTCTCATGCAGATCCAAAACCGTTTCTTTTTCCTTGCTAGAATTTGCGTATTTTTTGAATACTTCGATGTTTTTGACCATACGTCCATAGGCCTGATCGAGTGCATCTGAGTATCCACCTATGGTCTGTTCGCTCGGCTCATGAATTACATTTGAGGTATAACTCTGCATCTTTGTGTAATCCGTATCTAACGCACCTGCTGCATCCACACAGGATACAATCTGCTCCGAAATCATCATTCCCTGATTATACAGGTTTTGTACTGCCATGCGCAGCCCCGAAACGGTAACCAGTGTCACCAATGCCATTGCCGCAACCGGTGTAACGATCTTTGCCATCATTCCCGACATTTTTTTCTTGTTATTCTTTGTCGTATTTTTTGTATCCTTTGACCTCTTTTCCATCTCTCATGCCTCCATAAGTTTCCTATCTTAATGTTTTCCGTGCCAAGTTTACCATAATTGCTTTTTCTTCATATATAAAAAATAGCGAAAATTATCAAAATTTCGATAACTTTTCGTCCACATACGATATTTTTCTTTTCATAACTCTCAGATACGATATTTTTTCTCGAACTGGTCTACCGGCATCGGGCGGCAGAAATAATATCCCTGGAAATGCTGACATCCCATCTGCGCCAATGCTTCCACCTGTTCCTCTGTCTCAACACCCTCTGTGATCACATCCATATGTAACTGCCCGATCAGGCGGATCAGTGCCGATAAGATCGACCAACTCCGGTCGACATTGACCGTTTCCTGTAAAAATTCCATGTCGATCTTGATCACATCCGCCTTGATATCCTTTAAGATATTCAAAGAAGAATAGCCACTGCCGAAATCGTCGATCTCGATCTCAAATCCATACGCCTGCAATCTTTCCAGCATATATCTGTGATTTTCCATTTCCGTCACAAAGAGCGTTTCCGTGATCTCTAGTTTTAACTTGTGTGGGTCGAGATCATATTTTTCGACCAGACGGGTAAAGACATCATAAACATCCAGATAATATTGATCCTGCACGGAAATATTAACCGAAAGATACAGATCATCCCGTCCCTGATCCCGCCAGATTGCCAACTGTCTGGCGGCTAAATCCCATACATAAAGGTCTAACTTGTGTACCAGACCTGCCGACTCTAAGACCGGTATAAATTCATCCGGTGCGATCAGTCCCTTGATCGGATGGATCCATCTGGCAAGTGCCTCTGCCCCAAGCAGACTGCCGTCTCTTCTCGTCTGTGCCTGTAGATAGATCCGGATCTGCCCCAGTTCCAATGCCTGCTCAAATTCATTGATGATCAGGTTCTTCTCCAGTTTTTTTTGCAAAAGGGCATCATCGAAATATGCCACACGCCTTGCATAATCTCCCTTGATCGTGTTGATCGCCAGATTACATTTATCCACCATGACAAAAACAGGCTCTGTCACATCCGTTATCTCATAAACGCCCATATAGATCTGCAAGTGGAAGTATTCGTTTGCAAAGGTGTCGACCAGACGATCCATGACATCTAAGAAAAGTTCTTCCGTAAAACGCTCTTTGGGCATACAAAAGGCAAACTGATCTTCGTTCAGACGGCAATAAAGATCATCTTCCTTGGCACGCTCCCGGAAAAAGTACGCATGCATCTTGAGGATCTCATCACCGCGCTGGGTTCCCAATATATCATTGATCAATTTGAAATCCTTGATATCGGAAGTGATCATGACGTAAGGCTTGCCCGCCGTGCGCAGGGTCTCTGTCACCCTTTCCTCAAAATACTGCTCGTTATAGATACCTGTCAAAAGGTCATGCGTTGCACGAAAATGTTCTTCCCTGTATTTCTCCGTCTCTTCCGTCCGGTCAATACAGGTAATAAAATAGCCCAAGAATACATCTTCCTCGTCCGTCAGACGCTGTACGGTAAACTCATAATTGAAGGTCTTATCATCTGCCTCAAAATGCTCCATATAGACCTGCTCGCTACATTCCTCTTTCCAATGCCGCTTGAGCCAGCCCTCAAAATACTGCTCTGCAACGCTGAAATCCTCGTCCAGGGCAAGATGCTTGTAGCGGTAGAACATGTCCTTTCCACGCCGATTGACATAGATACATTTTCCACTGATGTCAAAACAGCCTACGCCCATCTCTGCGATCTGTACCGCATTGGCAAGGATCTTGTCACGCATAGCCTGTGGCACATAAAACTCGGTAAAAAAGCAGATGATCAGTGCCGCTGCCCCATAAAAGATCAGGGAAATATCGATTGGCAGATTGAGCGCCAGTCCGATTGCATCACATATGATGATTGCCAGAAAAGACACCAGGATGGATGTATATTTCTTGCGGTACAAACGCGCCGTATGGCGGATCTTTACCATCAACAGAAGCACGATCCAGGCAACCAGTCCATAACAATAAGCCAGATGCACATAAAAAATACCGGAATAACCTGTCGGATAAAAATATGCCCCGTAAGACTTTGAAAAAGCCTCCTTTAAGATAAAGACATGATGCAGCCAAGGATTGAGCAGCATACTAACCGTTTCCAGACCAGCCACGAGGTAACACGGTGTCATCCATTTGACCTGTTTTTCCTCATTGTCCGTGTAAAAATAGACATAGCGGAGCATGAACAAGAGCAGCCAGTCAATGCATGCCAAAAAGACAGAGTGAGAAACCGTAGCGATTGCTTTCTCATCTGTCATGATAAAGATGCCATTGGCTACAACGGCAACAACGACTGCAACAAAAAGTGTAAATATGCTTTTACTGACCCGATCCTGTTTTTCCCGGATCATACCGGCGAATGCTACCACCAGAAGTGTCAGCACAAACAAGATTCCCAGATAAATCATCTTTGGCATAGGCTATATTTCCTTATCTTTTATTCTCGATCTCGTGGATCATAGCGATACGCTTTTCATGGCGTCCGCCCTGAAACTCTGCATCTAAATATGTTTTGACAATATCTTTTGCCACTTCGATACCAACGATGCGGGCACCAAAAGCAATGATATTAGCATTGTTGTGTTCTTTTACCAGACGGGCTGTTGTCGTATCGGAACATACTGCTGCACGCACGCCCGGCACCTTATTGGCTGCAATGGAAATCCCAACACCGGTACCGCAAATAAGTACGCCACATTCCACCTGACCGGATACAACAGCGCGTCCCACGGCTTCTCCATATACCGGATAATCGCAACTTTCCTCCTTGGAGATACCAAAGTCTACAACCTCGTGTCCCAATTCCTCCAAGTATGCCTTGATCTCATTTTTCATAGTAACTGCTGCATGATCGTTTCCAATTCCTATTTTCATTTCTTTTCTCCATTCATCATTTCTTTTTATTTTACTAAGGCAGAGATCGTCTTAAATGCAGGATGCTTGGAAGATCCTGCCAATTCGTAAAGGATGGCTTCTGCGCTCGTGATGATCGCACCTTCCTGCTTTGCTCTCTCATAGGCAAATGCCAGATCTCTGTCGCTTCTGCTGGCTACACAGTCTGCCACCAGAATGGTCTGATAGCCTGCTGCCTGCAGATCCATCAAAGATTGTAAGACACAGATATGCGCCTCGATACCGCACAGGATGACATTCTTTTTGCCATGCGGGATGGCCCGTCGGACGCTCTCATTGTCATATACGCTGAAAGTATTCTTGTCGATCGCTTCTGTCACACCCATGGCATCTGTGATCGCCGGGATATTATTGCCCAATCCCTTGGCATACTGTGTGGTAAGGATCATTGGTACTTCCAGTGCCTTCAAGCCGCCCAGTAAGATCTGGCTCTTGCGGAGCAGTTCCTCCTGCCCGCTCATTGCCGGCAAGATCTTTTCCTGATAATCAATGACGATCGCAAATGTATCTTCTGCCTTTATTCTCATCTTCTTATACCTCTTTCTGTTGTTGAAAAATATACCAATTTAATTATAGGCAAATTACCTGTAAAAGACAATGTTTTCCCGCATGAAAAAATGAGTAAAAGGGAATTTTCCATAAAACAAAAAGAGATCCTCATCCACAAATGAGAATCTCTATGTAATCTGTCTTTCTGTCCTAGAGTGAGAAGTCTTCTGCGCCGCGCATAGATGGTGTCTGGGATGCTTCCACTGCCAGATCCTGACCTACAAAGTACTGATACTGATGGATCAATTCATCCTTTTGCATATCAGAGACTGCCTTTGCCACATCCAATGATCGGATATCGCTGTCAGCGCCCTTGAGATCATAGGTTGCCTTCGGCTCGTACTGGCTGGCATAGTCGTATGCTCCAAAGGTCTGTCTGCTTCTGGCTGATGCATCCTGCTGTGTGCCTGCCTCGGCGACATTGCCGGATACCTTGGTCGTACCATCTATATAAATAGACTGGGATGCGACCGGTACACTCTCGACTTGCTTTATGCTGTTATAATCATAAAATCCAACGGCTGGTCGGATACCTGATATATTCATCTTATACTCCTAATTTCGCTCTCACGAAAACTTCTTGTTCCTTACACAAAATATATCGGATCATGTAAAAAAATCTTAACCCTTTTATTTGTCTAACATTTTCTTTAATTCACTCATAAATGTATTGACATCTTTAAACTCACGGTAAACAGAGGCAAATCTGACATAAGCAACATCATCCAGATCCTTGATCTTATCCATAACGATCTCGCCGATCTCGTCACTCGGGATCTCCTTTTCCTCTCTGGAGAAAATCTCTGTTTCCACTTCATCGATCAGTTTGTTGATGTCGTTGGCAGAAATCGGACGCTTATGGCAGGCTCTGAGCACACCGGCCTCGATCTTGGCACGATCATACTGCTCACGGTTGTTGTCTTTCTTGATCACGATCAAAGGGATCGTCTCTACCTTTTCATAGGTCGTAAAACGCTTGCCACATTCATCACACATACGACGGCGGCGGATAGAATTGTTGTCATCTGCCGGTCTGGAATCAATTACTCTGGTATTCTCACTACTACAAAAAGGACACTTCATGCCTTCCCTCCATTTCTTAGCGAATCCGCTTCGCCTAAACCACAATATATAGATTTATATTACACGGATTTTGTATGAATTGTCAAGCAATTCGCACTATTTTCGACATGTCTTATGGTTTGTGCATGACTTCCTTTTCATTGACATCCACCAGGATCATATCCGAACCGATACGGCAGACCTGGCACCAGGGGATCCAGTATTCACACTCATGTAAAAAGAAGCCGCAGATCTTTCCTTTGGATGGTACGATCAGGGTGCAGATACAGCCTCTTTTTTCATCGATCTCCAGATCCATCACACGTCCCAGGCATTTGGCTGTGCATACATTGATCACATCTTTTGTCTGTAATTCACACAAAAGCATGGCAGTCCACCACAAAATAAGGCTTTCTACAGTATATGTAGAAAGCCTTGATAAGTCACACTTTGAAATTATACATTGAAGCGGAAAAGGATCACATCACCATCCTGTACGACATATTCCTTGCCCTCTACACGCACCAGACCTTTTTCCTTGGCTGCTGCAGTGCTGCCGCAATCTAAAAGATCCTGGAAGTTTACGACCTCAGCCTTGATAAAGCCACGCTCAAAGTCGGTATGGATCTTTCCTGCTGCCTGCGGAGCCTTGGTTCCCTTGGTGATGGTCCATGCACGTGTCTCATCCTCGCCGGAAGTCAGATAAGAGATCAAGCCCAATAAAGAATAACTAGCCTTGATCAGTTTATCCAGACCGGATTCCTTCATGCCGAGTTCCTCTAAGAACATCGCTTTTTCGTCATCATCCAGTTCTGCGATCTCCTGCTCGATCTCCGCACAGATCACAAAGACTTCACTTCCTTCTTTTGCCGCGAACTCACGAACGGCTGCAACACCTGCGTTGTCTGCGCCGTCATTTGCCACCTCATCCTCGGATACATTGGCAGCATAGATGACCGGCTTTGCAGTAAGAAGTCCATACTCCTTGAAGTAGGCTTCCTCATCCTCATCCAGAAGTTCAAAAGTGCGGGCAGAATTACCTGCTTCCATATGCTCTTTCAGACGTTCCTGCATAGCGGCTTCCTTTTGTAAAGACTTGTCCATACGGGCAGCCTTGGAAGTCTTTGCATATCTTCTCTCCAAAATCTCCAAATCGGAGAAAAGAAGTTCCAGATTGATGGTCTCAATATCACGGAGCGGATCAATGCTTCCATCCACATGCACGATATTGGTATCTTCAAAGCAACGTACTACATGTACGATCGCATCACATTCACGGATGTTGGCAAGGAACTGGTTGCCAAGTCCCTCTCCCTTGCTGGCTCCCTTTACAAGGCCCGCAATATCGACAAATTCAATAACAGCCGGTGTCACCTTTTTTGATTGGTAAAGATCTGCCAGTTTTTTCAGTCTCTCATCCGGCACACTGACCACGCCCACATTTGGGTCAATCGTTGCGAATGGGTAGTTGGCTGCAAGTGCGCCTGCCTTGGTCAGCGAATTAAATAAAGTAGACTTGCCTACGTTCGGCAGTCCGACGATTCCTAGTTTCATAATTTATATTTCTCCTTTGAAAAGTATTGATTTTATTAAAATCTTTTCCGTTGTCATGCTTCTTAAAAGCCCTGATACAGCAATATTTAGTCTATCACATTTAGGGAGGAATGTACATTTCTTTCTTTTTTTTTGGGGGAGGATATCATTTGCGCTACTGCATTAGCACTTATCTGGTCGATAATCTTCTTGATTCCCATCCATACTGCCAGATCAGTAAATATCTCTACCATACACGGTAGGCGGTTAGATTTCCAAGTCCAATTTCATAATGACGCAATTGAAAAAGGACCAACTCTCGCCGGTCCTAATCTTCTTTCACATTCCTAATCTATTAGCCTGTTGTTACCTCTTTTACAAATATTTATCCAACTGATGTGACACATCCAATACACCTGTCAGTTGATTCTTCGCGCTCTCCGCATTTTCCATATTGGCATTGGAAAGTTCAGCTGCCTGGTTGGAAGATGCGGTCACTTCCTCGGTCGTTGCTGATAGGTTGGTAATGTTATCTACGATCTGATTGTTGGCTTCGGAAAGTCTGCTCAGACGATCATCGATATTTTCGATATGGGTAATCAATTCTGTCACATTATCATTCATCGCCTCAAAACTCTCGGATGCTTCTGTGATCATGACGTCCTGTGCATCCGTTGCACTGACAGACTGGGAAACCGCATTGGCTGCCCTGGTCGCATTCTCTGTCAGATCATCAGAGATCTTGCTGATCTCTTCTGTCTCCTGCTTGGTACGCTCTGCCAACTGGCGGATCTCATCCGCAACCACAGCAAATCCCCTGCCAGCCTCACCGGCTCTGGCACTCTCAATGGAGGCATTCAATGCCAAAAGATTGGTCTGGGAGGAAATTCCAAGAATAGTATCCGCGATATTTCGTACTTCTTCCGTCTTGGCCTGTAAGGCTTCCATCGCCTTTGCCACATCCTGATTTGTATTGGAGATTACCTGAGACTGCTCCTTCAAGCGATTCATCACATCCATAGACTGCCGGTTGATCTGACCGGACTGTTTGGCGATCTCTACCATAGTCTCAGAACTTGTCAAAGTATCTTCTATCGACTGCTGGATATTGGCAGTCATGGTCGTCTGTGTCTGGATATTTTCTGCGGTCGACAAGGTACTTTCCGAAATATTCTTCATTGCACCGTTTACGACCTCGGAAGAACCATTGAGGTCATTGACGATATCCATGGCACTTTCCGTACCCTTGCGCACCTCAGTAGCCACGCCAATCACATCGTCAAGCATGGTCTGCATCTTGGCATTCTTTTCATGTACTTCGCCTAAAGTATCTTTATTAAACTGCTCCGCAATGCTGGTAACGCAATAAAGCAATACCAAAAGTACCAGACAGATCACCAGGACAAAGATCTGATTTAAGGCAGAATCCCCCTCAAGATTGATATGCTGTACGATCTTGGCCGTAGTCACGAGCACTTCCATGACTGCATAAGCAATCCCACTGATGAGTGAAAACTTCTTGTCAAAGAAAAGCACGCATCCTACCAAAGGGAAGATTCCAAGCAACTGGATAAATCCCTGTGTAAAGGCAAATCCTGTCACATAGCAGACAACAAGCAAAAATGGCAATGCCATCATTTTTAATTTCTGGGATGTCAAAAACTTTCTGGACAGTAAACAGATGGCAATACAGGATACCAAAACAATACCGGAAACCATCATGGTCAGCCCCTTAGAGCGGATGCCTACGAAATAGCATGCCCACATAATGATCATTAAGATTGCGTAAAAAATAAGATATCCGGATACCAAAAAGCGATTGGCTCTCTTTAACTGTTCCTCTTGATCTGCATATTTAAAATCCATAAAGCAACAAATCCTTTCCTATATACAAAATGTCTCAAATTTCCATACATTTTTATTGTACGAAAATCTGCGTCATTTTTCCACCACTTTTTGTCGAAATTTATACTTTTTTTGATCCGCACCGGTTTTTCCCAGTTCCCAGAAAGCCACTGCACTGGCTGCCGCCACGTTTAAGGAGTCCACGCCATGCATCATGGGAATACAGACCGTGTAGTCACAATCAGCGATCGTTTCCTTTGCCAGCCCATCGCCTTCCGTTCCCAGCACCACTGCCAGACGTTCTTCCGCAAGCAGTCTTGGATCATCCACGGCATAAGAATCCTCTTTTAATGCCATGGCGACTGTCTTATAACCCATCTGCTGCAACAGGTGCCCCGTCTCTTCATACCACGCCTCTTTGGAAAGATAGGTCCAAGGAATCTGAAAGACCGTTCCCATGCTGACCCGGCAGGCTCTGCGATACAAAGGATCTGCACAGCCATGGGTCAAAAGGATGCCATCCATGCCAAGGGCTGCCGCCGACCGGAAGATGGCGCCGACATTGGTCGGATTGACTACTTCTTCTAAAATGGCGATACGTCTTTTCCCCTGACAGATGCGCTCCACCGTCGGCATGGGCTTGCGCCGCATGGCACACAGCATACCCCGTGCCAACTGAAAACCGGTGATCTGTGTCAGCACAGAAAGGTCTGCCACATAGATCGGGATATCGCCCACTTTTTTCAGGACTTCCCCTGCTTTTTTCTCCACCTGTCTTTTTTCCATCAAAATAGAAATCGGCTCATAGCCGGCCTCTAAAGCACGCAGGATCACATTGGGGCTCTCCGCGATAAAAAGACCCGGCTCCGGCTCAAAATAATGTAATAATTGTGCTTCCTTCTTATCTATATACATATCCAGTTGTGGAATATGCAGGTCTGTGATCTCGATCATACGCTCTCCTTGCCATAAGGGACGTTCCTTTTGCCACAAGGAGTGTCCCCTTGGTTCTGTTTTTTCTTCCTCTAAGATAAACGAAAAGATGAGATTTGTAAAACAGAAAAACTCCTGTGCACACCTGCACAAGAGTCTTTCCTGATACCGACAACAACGCGCACGCCTGTCTCTTTGACAAATTCGTACTCAAATTTTTCCATACGCATAGATGTGGTCGGTCCAACCGATACCATTTCGTATTTTTCATCACCCAGTGGACGGATGATCGGACCTGCATGCAGGATACCGTCTTCTCTTTCACGCCCCTTCGTACTTCCAAATTTATTGACTTTGCTTCCGGTTACGACATCACACCTTATCTGCCAACGCTGTGAACTTCCAGAGTCTCTTCCCGGCAAAGTGTATGATCCCAAATTAGATGAGAGAGCCAAAGCTGCAGTGCCACGCCAAAGAAAACAATGATATAGCCGACCAGGCTGGTAAAGACCGGTCTAAAATAACATAAAATGACAGGGCTGCCCCAGATACCCCAGAGCAAAAGGGTCGCCGGCAGTTTGCCAAAAGCAAACAAAAAAGCATTGGTCAGATGCCCTTTGACCCGGTTGTCATAGTTTGCTACCAGTGGGAAAATCCAAAAGAGCATACTGACTGCCACAAAGAAAAGCACGCCGCCAAAGAATAAAAAGAACATATTGACAGGCTCTGCGATCCTGATGGCATAATATATATCCCCAGCGCCCAAGACCATGACGCTAGCAAGGACCAGCCACGCACCGGTCGCCTGCTTAACGTCAGCGGCAAAGGCATGGAAAAACTCTAAAGTCAAAATACCGCCCTCCGGCTCTTTCATTTTTTTCATACAACGTGCCCCGGCGCTGAGCGATGCCCCGATCGTCACGATCGGGATACAGCCCAAAAGCACGAGAAAATTGAGCAGCACAAACTGCCCAATCTTTCCCAAGATCCATATAACTTTGTTCTCAGATGTAAAATTCAACATTTCTTTTACCCCTTTACGCCACCGAGTGATACGCCCTCCACGATAAATCTGGATAAGAGGAAGTACATCACAAGCATTGGCAAGATTGTAATGGAGAGTCCCAAGAATACAACACCATAGTCGGTACGGAAGGATTCGCTTGTCAGCATCTGCACAAACATGGTCAGTGTCTTTTTCTCAGAACTGCTGATGATCAGTGTCGGCATGAACAGATTGTTCCAACTAGCCACAAACTGGAAGATCGCTTGTGTTGCGATCGCCGGTTTCATCAAAGGTACGACGATCGTGTTAAAGATACGGATCTCACCGCAACCGTCGATGCGGGCCGCCTCTACCAGTTCCGGGGAAAGCGCTCCCTCCATGTACTGTTTCATAAAGAATACGACCGCCGGAGTAGTAATACCCGGGATGATCAGCGGCCAATATGTATCCAGCAGATTCAGTTTCATCATGAACTGGTAGAAACCAATGGCAAAAACCTGCGTCGGCACCATCATGACACCCATGATAAATGCCCATGCTGCTTTGCGACCTTTAAAGGAGTAGTTGTGGATGCCGTATGCTGTCATAGAAGAAAAATATACGGACAATACGGTAAATGGAACAGCCACCTTAAAGGAATTGAACATGCTTTGTAAGACTGTAACACCAAGACCCTGTTGGGATTTGTCGAAATTTGCGATATTGTTTTTTAAATTTGATCCAAAGAGAAGTGATATACCGCTCTGTACCTGGGTCGACGTGCGTGTTGCATTGACGAACATCAGATAAAATGGGATCAAACTGATCAGACAAAGCAGGATCATAATGATGTTCCGAAAGATCTTCTGCCTGCGTACGGCTTTTGTCTTATTTTGCAATGGCTGATTACTTTCCATGACGCTTGCCCCCTTTCTTCTTTTTTCCGCCTCCGCCATATGCATCGGATGTCTGCATGACGCGGAAGAAGATCAAACTAATGATCAGGGTACAGATAAAGAGAAGTACGGATACTGCCGCCGCCCTTCCGGTATCTGTATTGTGCAGTCTCATAATGTACATGGTCACAGTTGTTGAAGTATCGTTTGGTCCTCCCACATAGCCTGTGCCCTGCCCTACATTAAAGAGTGCCGGAATATCGAATAACTGAAGTCCACCGATGGCTGATGTCACAAGTACATACAACATGACCGGCTTTAACAGCGGAAGGGTAATCGAAAAGAACTGCTGTCTGCCTGTCGCCCCATCCAACTCGGCGGCTTCGTAAATATCAGGACTGATACCTATGATACCTGCAATCAGAAGTAACATAGTATTGCCATACCACATCCAGACCTGGATCATGGAAATGGATATGCCGGTTCCCCACTTGCTCATCATAATATCCGCATTTTGTGAGATCCAACCCAGACTGCGCAGTGTCGACATGATCGGACCATACTTGCTTAAGAGGGCACAAAAGAGAAGGGAAATAGATGCCGCTGTAATAATATTCGGCATGTAAAGAACAACCTTGTAAAAGCCTCTTGCCTTTAATTTTGCACGATTATTGGTCAGCCATGCGGCTGCCAAAAGGCTCAGTAAGATCTGGGGTACAAAGTTTAACAACCACAGACGAAGCGTATTGCCCAGGTATTTTAGGAAATATCCCTGTTCACCATCTGCAATACCCAGCACATTCAGATAATTCTGAAGTCCTGTAAAAGTGATCGTTGTCCGCAGATTTCTGGTGGTGTACTCAAACATGCTGTAATAGAAGGTATTGATCAGCGGCCACAGGGAGAAAACCAGATATACGATAAAGAACGGTGCAATAAAGAGATAACCATACTTCCCATAACTGACCGTCTTTGGTTTTGTTTCTTTTTTTCCTGCTTTCATATGGTTTTCACCTCATTTAAAATGATTGCCCGGAGCCCAAGTCCTGCTCCGGGCAAAGGATTTTTACTACTCTACTTTCAAATAAGAATATGTGTCATGTACGGCTGCCTTGAAGTCCTTGATGGCAGTGTCCTTATCAGATTCGCCGGTCGCATATGCGGTAACTGCTGCCGGGAACAGGGTCTCATTGATCGTCATATCTTCTGCTGTAACCAAAGATACATCTACATTCTGTCCTCTTGTCGAGAAGAATTCCGGAATGTTCTGGTCGCCGTAAAGGCTAAAGGTAGAAGCACCCTTTAAATTGTTTGCTACGATATCAGAGATAGCCTTCTGGTTGTTTACAAAGTCACCATTTGCTTCATAAATGCTTGTCATGAAGTCCTTGTCACAAGTGCAGGACTTGATAATCTCTGCTGCAACGTCTGTATCAGCACATTTTGCGGTTGCTGCAAGTCCGGTACCGCCCCAATAGAACTGAACCGGTGCGTCTACAAGGATGGTGTTCTTATCCCATGTATCAGTCAGGCTCCAATAGGTGTACCATGGGCATCCTGCAAATGCGATACATGCTTCTGACTTCTCGCCATCGCCATCTTTTAATGCTGCCCAGTCTGTCCCCCACATAGTAGTATTAAAGGTAAGATCTTCATCATATAAGGTCTTTGAGTATTCCATGTATTCTTCCATGGCAGGATCCATCTGGATCACATCATTGTCATCATACCAGCCAACGGTACGGGCACCATTTAAGAAGATGTACTTCAGATCATCATAGCCGGAGAAGAGTTTTACTTTTCCGCCGGAAGCATCATTGACTTTTCTTGCTGCTTCTAAGATAGAATCCCAACTAGAGAAGGTCTTCTCAAGTTCTGCCTGATCGGTCGTGCCCAAGTACTTTTCTGCAAGATCAGCACGGATCTGGATACATCCGGGTGTTGCCTGCCAGAAAGAAGCCTTCTGAACGCCATCCTTGTCAGAACCAAGTTCGATATTGTAAGAGAACTGGTCTGCTGTATCAGCATCTGTGATACCGAGATCCTTAAGACTCATCAGATAATCAGACTGCACATATTTCTGCACATAACCAACTTCCAAAAGCATCATGTCAGGATAAAGTTCGTTGCTCGGATCGTCTAACAAAGCATCGATCTTGTCCTGATAGTAACTGGAACCACCGCAGTTTACAAATACCAGTCTATCCTTGAGATCCGGGTATTTTTCTACTAATAGGTCCTGCAAGGTCGTAAAATCTGTGTTCCACGCCCAGACAACAAAAGCATCTTTTGCACTCGGATCACCTGTGATCTCATTATCCGGAATGGCATCCTCATCGGAACCACTCTCCGTGTTTGCATCACTGTTTGCCTGATCGTCGTTCCCCCCAGAACTTCCACAGGCTGCCAACGAAAACGTCATGGCAAATGCCAACAACATCGCTAACACTTTTCTCTTTTTCATTTCGTTTTCCTCCTTTTTAAATACATTACATATAAATATTTATTGCTAACCACAGTAGTCATCGCCACTGTAATTGTGCACTAGGTATGATTGATGTCCCTTACGGACTGTCCTTTTTCCACATAGCCTTCGACAATGTATGGACGGATCAGCGTCGTCTTTGGTTCCTCGATCAGACTGATCAACTGCTCTGCTGCCAATCGTCCAATGCTGTCCGTGTCCTGCTTTAAGGTCGTCAACTGCGGCTCCAACTGATAGGCGATCCGTATACCGTCATAACCGGCTACGGAAATGTCCTGCGGGATCTTGAGTCCAGCCTGTCGGATTGCCTTGATACCGCCGAAACTGGCGAAATCATCCTGATATAAGATGCAGGTCGGTCGATCCTCCAATGCCAGAAGTTCTCTGGTTCTTTCATATGCCTCATCCGCGTTGCGGTATGCCGCTTCCTTGATGTAAGCATCCGGGATGGATAAGCCCTTTTGCTCCGCCATCCGGTAAAAGGTAGACAAGCGGCTCTGGGTAACTGCGGAATCTGCGCCATGGATATAAGCAATCTTCCGATGTCCTCTTTCATATACATAGGAAAAGAGGTCTTCCATGCCCTTTGCATTGTCCGACATGATGGCGATGCGATTGTGGAAAAGGTGATCGATCGTCACTACCGGAATGTTGCTTTTTACAAGTTCTATCACTTCCGGGTCGTTAAAATCGATACAGGCGATCACCACGCCATCAAATCCACGGTATCTGGCATGTTCCAGATAGGTCATGCGGTTGGGACGGGTCTTGCAACAGTTGATAAAAGTCATATCATAGCCCTGCTGCTCCGCTGTCTGCTTGAAACTGTCAAGCACATGTGAAAAGTAATTGTGTGTCAAACCGCTACGTGCTTCATCGACAAACAAAACACCGATATTATAAGTACGATTTGTCTTGAGTGCCTTTGCCGCAGAGTTTGGAAAATATCCCATGTCTTTTGCCACCTGCCGAATCCGTTCCTTTGTCTCAGCACTGATATCATTGTGATCGTTGAGTGCCTTGCTGACGGTTGCTACGGAAACCTGACAAGCCTTTGCAATATCCTTGAGTGATACCATCCTTTCTCCTCTCGACTTTGTAATTTGTTTTGAAGAAAAATTTCTTAATCGTTTTCGTAAGTTGAATGTACATCAATTTGATATGGTCTGCAAGCCTTTTTTGATGTTTTTACCTATTTTTGGCAAGGTTTCACAGTTTAAGGACTTTTGTTTTGCCCATTTTTACGAAACTACATTTTCGTAATTATTTTATATAAGGAAAGCCCATAAAAAGCCTGTGGTTTTCGTAGTATTTTCGTTGATTTCCTGTTGATTTTCCAAGTTTTATACATTATAATCTGACTCAAGAATAAATATTCCATTATTTTCAGTCTCTTAATCGTTTTCAGTATGGTGCAGCGCTTACCAGGTATTTCTTAAATTCTTTGCACCACCTTCATTCAATTTTATAGTTAAAAATCGGAGGTTATTATGAAATTTGGTTACTTTGATGATCAACATAAGGAATATGTGATCACTACACCGAAAACACCACTTCCCTGGATCAATTATCTGGGAAACCGGGAATTTTTCTCCCTCATATCCAATACCTGCGGCGGCTATACCTTTTATCGGGATGCCAGACTCCTGCGCCTGACTCGCTACCGCTATAACGACGTACCTTGCGATACCAACGGCAAATACTTTTATATCAAAGATGGGGACTGCATCTGGAATCCAGGCTGGCAGCCGACCAAGACGGACCTAGATTTTTACGAATGTTGCCACGGCCTGGGCTATAGCCGTTTTACCGGGAAAAAGAAGAACCTGCAGGCATCGGTTCTCTTCTTTGTTCCTTTGGAAGATAACTGTGAAATCCAGTGGCTGCATTTAAAAAATGATGGCGATGCGCCTAAGACTTTTTCCCTCTTTTCTTATGTGGAATGGTGTCTTTGGAATGCGGATGACGATATGAAGAACTTCCAGAGAAATTTGAGTATCGGCGAAGTCGAGATTGAAGATTCGGTCATCTACCATAAGACCGAGTACCGCGAGCGCCGCGATCATTTTGCTTTTTATGGGGTCAATGCGCCGATCGACGGATTTGATACCAGCCGGGATGCCTTTCTCGGTGCCTACCGGGGCAATGACCATCCACAAGTTGTAGAAAAAGGCGCCTGCTCCAATTCCGTAGCAAGCGGCTGGTCTCCGATTGCCTGCCACCAGATCGATCTGACCCTTGCTCCAGGTCAGGAAAAATCGCTGATCTTTGTTCTGGGCTATGCCGAAAATCCCCTTGCGGAGAAATGGTCTGCGCCCGGCATCATCAATAAGAAACCGGCAAAAGAGATCCTTGCCAAATACCAGACCGATGCACAGGTGGAGCAGGCTCTATCCGCCCTGGCTGCCTATTGGGAAGACCTGCTTTCCAAATATCATGTCGCATCTTCCAATGAAAAAGTCGATCGCATGGTCAATATCTGGAACCAGTATCAGTGTATGGTGACCTTTAATATGTCACGCTCTGCCTCCTACTACGAATCCGGTATCGGACGCGGTATGGGCTTCCGCGATTCCTGTCAGGATCTGCTTGGTTTTGTCCATCTCATACCGGAGCGTGCCAGGGAGCGTATCTTAGACATTGCCGCAACACAATTTATCGATGGCAGTGCCTACCATCAATACCAGCCACTGACCAAAAAAGGAAATTCCGATATTGGCAGTGGTTTTAATGATGATCCCCTCTGGCTGATCGCTGGAACAGATGCCTATATCCGCGAGACAGGCGATTTTTCCATCTTAGACGAAGCCGTGCCATTTGATAATGATGTCAGTCTTGCCGCGCCACTCATGGAACATCTGCACCGGTCTTTTGACTATATCGTAAACCATAAGGGGCCTCACGGACTGCCCCTGATCGGGCGTGCCGACTGGAACGATTGCCTGAATTTAAACTGCTTTTCCGCACATCCGGGTGAATCCTTCCAGACCTTTGGTCCAAGTGAGGGACCGGTAGCGGAATCTGTCTTTATTGCAGCCATGTTTGTCAAATACGGAAATGCCTATGCCAAGTTATGCCGGCTGACCGGGAATACGTCCGAGGCCACGCGGGCAGAGAAAGAAGTTGCCAAGATCTATGATGCCATCTTAAAGGATGGCTGGGATGGCAAATGGTTCCTGCGTGCCTATGATGCCCACGGGCAGAAGGTCGGCTCCCATGAATGTGAGGAAGGACAGATCTATATCGAGACACAGGGCTTCTGTCCACTCGCCGGTGTCGGCGTCAAGGAAGGTCTTGCCAAAGAAGCGCTGGATTCTGTCAAGGAACGACTGGACACCAAATACGGTATCGTCCTGCTCCAGCCTGCCTACACCAGATATCATCTGGAACTGGGCGAGATCACTTCTTATCCACCGGGATATAAGGAAAATGCGGGTATTTTCTGTCATAACAACCCATGGGTTTCCATTTCCGAGACCGTGATCGGCAGGGGCGACCGTGCTTTTGAGATCTACCAAAAGACCTGCCCTGCCTATGTGGAGGAATTCAGTGAGATACACCGGACAGAGCCTTATGTTTACTCACAGATGATCGCCGGACGCGATGCCGCCTTCTTTGGAGAAGCAAAGAACAGTTGGCTGACCGGAACGGCTGCCTGGACTTTTGTCAACATATCCCAACATATCTTAGGGCTTCTGCCAACCCATGAGGGCTTATCGGTAAATCCGTGTATTCCGCATGATTTTGGGGATTTTGAACTAACGAGAAAGTTCCGTGAAGGAACCTACCATATTCAGGTGAGAAATCCGAAACAGGTAGAAAAAGGTGTGGTCAGTCTGCGTGTCGATGGACAGGAATTTGCAGGCAATGTCATTCCTTATGTAAGAGGTAAAAAAGAATATCAGGTCGAGGTCACACTCGGCTGACGTCAGGGACGTTCCTTTTGCCATAAGGAGCGTCCCTTTTGGCTTTCTGAGACAGGCGCAGATAAGGACAAATGGGCAGGCACCTATCCGTTTGTCCTTATCTGTGCCTGTCTCCGTGCTCAATCCTTGGACTCAATCACAATCAGCGTTCCATCCTCCACCGTGATCACGGCTTCCTCGTCCACGATCTCATTACTGATGCCTAAGGATGTAAACGGCTGCAGATCTACATGATCCAGCGGATAGAATACGCCGCTCTCGCTTACACCTCTTGCAACGCCGCAAAAAGAAACCACGGATACATATTTTCCATACTGTTCTTCCTTTTTAATCCGGCACTCCTTCTGGATCAGACGGATCCGGTTATGTTCATCCAAAAGAAAAATATGGCGATCCTGTACAAAGCCCTGTCCTAAAATGGCAATATTGCCAAGCACATGATCCAGTCTGGTTCCGGTTCCTCCCAAAAGAAAGATATCACCCTTTGTCTTTTCAAACGCCAGATGCAGCGCCGCTTCCGAATCTGTATCATCCTTTATGGGATTGAGTTTTGTTACATTGCGACGGTCTGCCAGAAAGGCATCCTTGACCTGCTCATCCAGTGAATCAAAATCTCCTATGACATAGTCCGGCTCAATCTGCAATTTCATGCAGGCTTCCAGACCTCTGTCCGCAGCGATGATCGTAGCCCCCGCATATTCTTTTATGACATTTTCCAAAAAAGGCAGGGATAAATTACCCCCTGCCAAAATCAGTGTTACTTCTTCGTTTTTCATGCTGTAACCTCTATACTACCAAGCCATTCGGGACACTCCATAAGCCAAAAGGAACGTCCCTGTGGTCTACATATGCGTCAAAAATGCTTCTACATTGGCTGCTGCATCCCCGGAAAATACGGCACTGCCAGCCACAATGATGTTGGCACCGGCAATAAGTGCCTGATCGACATTATCCAAGGTAATGCCACCATCCACCTCAATGTCAAGTTTGATGCCACGCTCTCCTAAGATGCGACGCAGTTCTGTCACCTTCTCCAGGGTATATGGGATCAGTTTCTGTCCGCCATAGCCCGGATTTACCGTCATGATCAGAACCATATCTACCTGATCTATGACATGGCGCAAAACCTCGATCGGTGTTGCCGGATTGATCGCAACGCCTGCCATGGTCCCCAGTTCCTTGATATGCGCTACCGTACGATCCAAATGGCGGCAGGCCTCCGCATGCACCGTAATGATATCGGCTCCTGCCTTGGCAAAATCCTCCACATAGCGATCCGGTTCTTCGATCATCAGGTGCACATCTAAAATGCGGTCTGTGTATTTACGCAAAGACTTGACCACCGGTGCGCCAAGTGTGATGTTTGGCACAAACATACCATCCATGACATCAATGTGGATATACTGTGCTCCCGCCTCATCAATTCTCTCTATCTCCTCTGCCAATTTACCATAATCTGCAGATAAAATCGAAGGTGACAAACAATTCATGATTCTCTCCTGTTTACTCTGTTTCCGCCAGGCACTAATATTTTCTTGCCTGAACGAGTTCTTCATACAATAACTTGTAATTGTCATAGCGGCTCTGCGCGATCTGCCTGCGTGCTACCGCCTCTTTGATCCCGCAATCCGGCTCTCCTATATGGGCGCAGCCCTGAAAACGACATTCCGGTTCATGTGGCACAAATTCGGGGAAACATTCCCATAGACCCCCTGCCTCGATCTCCGGTACATACATGGAACTAAAGCCCGGTGTATCCATGATAAAGGAATCCCCGCCAATGGGGATCAGTTCACTGTGTCTGGTCGTGTGTTTTCCACGCCCGATCTTCTGGCTGATGGCACCGGTCTCCATCAGGGTATGATCCTGCAATCCATTGATCAGCGACGACTTGCCAACACCGGACGGTCCTGCCACCGTAGTCGTCTTGCCCTGCAAGAGTGTCCTGATCTCCTCTCTGCCCTCCCCGGTGATCGCCTGGGTAAAATGTACCGGATAGCCTGCCAGTTCATAGGTCTCCTTTAAGACCTGCTTGTCCGCCCGGCTTCCCAGATCTTCTTTGTTAAAGCAGATCTGCACCGGCACATCCTGATAAGCCATCATGACCAAAAAGCGGTCCAAAAGGTTGAGATTGGGTTTTGGAGAATCGATCGCAAAAATAACAAGTGCCTGATCGACATTGGCAACTGCCGGACGGATCAGGGCATTTTTGCGCGGTAAGATCCTGACTACGTTTCCCAGATGTTCTGCCTCATCCAGCACATCGATTTCTACCTGATCGCCAACCAGAGGCTTTAACCCTTGTTTTCGGAAGGCACCTTTTGCCTTACATTCATAAATTCCGGATCCTGCTACGAAAACGTAGTAGAATCCGGAAATTCCTTTTACTATCCTGCCTGTCATACTTTCCTTACTGCTTTGTAAATGTGACTGTCTTGGTCTCGCTCACACCGTCTCCGGTAATCTCGATCGTACCGGAAGAAGTCGCGATATCCTTAGCACTGATATTGAGTGACTGTTTTGCCTGCAGATCCCATGACGCAATGGCAACGCCTTCCGCATCCTTTAAGACAACGGATACCGGTACATCATGTGTATTGCTGACGCTGCCGGAATAACTGTAATACTCCGGTTTTTTGCCGTCACTGATAACCAGATCAACTGAGGTTCCGGCATCTACCGTCTTGCCCTGTGTAATACCCTGACGGATAACTCTGCCTGCCGCATAATTATCACTGTATTCGGTTGTCACATTTCCAACCTGTAAGCCGACACTTGCAAGTTCATTGGCTGCTTCCTGCTGTGTCTTATTGGTCAGGGACGGTACCTGTACGGACTGGATGCCTGCACTGACAACGATCGTCACAGTATCACCCTTTTTACCAACACCGGTCGGTGTCTGGCTGATAACCTGCCCCTCTGCTACATCAGAACTGTATTCAAAGGTACGGTTTGCCTTAAATCCTTTATCTTTTAAGGTCTGAATGGCTGCATCGCCGTTCATGCCTACCACGCTTGGTATTTCAAGATCTCCCTCTTTGCAAACGGTGATCTTGACCTTTTCTGTAGTAGAGACCTTGTCGCCCTCATCAGCACTCTGCTTGATGACTTCGCCTTCCTCTGCATCATCGGAAGACTCATAAACGATCTCGTAAGAAATGCCTGCCTTCTTTAAGGCTGCGACTGCCTCATCCTCGGTCATGCCCATAACATCGATCATTTCTACCTGCTCTGCCTGTGTCTTGCTGTCCTTATCGCTGTCGCTCTTCTTGGTTCCAAAATGGAAAAGTCCAAAGAAACTGCCCACAATATAGATCACAATGGCAATGATGATAACGGCTGCCGCAATTCCCATAATGGTGATCGCCTTATCGAGTTTTGGATTGACCGGACCATCTTCTTCCTCGTCTTCCTCATCCTCTAAAAGTTCGTCCTCATCGGCTTCCTCGCCCTCGGCAAGTCCTTCCCGGATCTGCTCCTGCTCCTCCGGTGAGATCACGCGGGTCTTTTCCACATCATCTGCGGAACCGATCGTCACAAAATCCTCATTCGGGCTGACAAGTGCTTTTTTCAGATCCAAAAGTAGATCTTCGATCGTAGCGTATCTGCGATCCGGGCTCTTCATGGTACATTTTAAAATGATCTTTTCTAAACTGATCGGCAGTTCTGGTGCATATGCACTCGGTGCGACCATTTCTTCCTGTAAATGCTGCAAGGCTACGGCAACGGTGGTATCTCCGTCAAACGGTACACGTCCGGTCACCATTTCATACATAACGATACCCAGAGAATAGATGTCGCTCTTGCCGTCCACATAACCATTTCTCGCCTGCTCCGGTGATGCATAATGCACAGATCCCATCACATCCGCATGAATGGTGTTGGAAGTGGTGGCCCTCGCGATACCAAAATCGGTAACCTTGACCTTACCTTCCGTGGAGATAATGATATTCTGTGGCTTGATATCCCTATGGATAATGCCCTTATTGTGGGCTGCCTCAATACCGCGGCCTACCTGAATGGCGATGCTGATCGCCTCTTTAAAATTGAGTTGTCCCTTTTTCTCGATATAGGTCTTTAGGGTGATACCCTCGACATATTCCATAACGATATAGTACATGCCATTTTCACTGCCGACATCATAAATGTTGACAATATTGGCATGTTCCAAGCCTGCCGCTGACTGTGCTTCTGAGCGGAACTTTGTCACAAAGGTAACATCCTCTGCGAACTCCTGCTTGAGTACTTTTACTGCTACTTCTCTACCTAAGATATGATCCTTTGCCTTATAGACATCGGACATGCCGCCGGTACCGATTTTATCTAAGATCTCATAACGATCTGCTATATAATTTCCTTTTGTCAACATTTTTACACCTCATCAGAAAATGGTTCTATTACTATTACCGTAATGTTATCTTTACCACCATGATCGTTCGCCAGATCGACCAATTTTGCTACTTTATCTGCCACCTGACCGGATCCCGCCAAGACCTCTTCGATCTCGCTCTCCTCGACCATAGATGTCAGTCCATCCGTACACATAAGTACCAGATCTCCAGCCTGCAGGGTCTCATCAAAGAAATCAACACGGACCTCTGCCTCCGCGCCAACTGCTCTTGTGATCAGATTGCGCTTTGGATGGCTTCTGGCTTCTTCCTTTGGCATCTCGCCCTTGCGCACCATCTCTCCGACCACGGAATGATCCTGCGTGATCTGGCTCAACTGTCCGTCCCTATATACATAAAGCCTGCTGTCACCAACATTTGCCACACAAAGATGATCTTCCAAAAGCGTTGCTACAACCATGGTCGTACCCATGCCATATTTGTCCTCATCCTGTGTCGCTTCCTCGTATATGCTCTTGTTTGCTGCTGTAATTCCCTGATTGATAATCTGAACCGGTTCAGATCCCGTATCGGACGCGATCTCACGTTTTGCCAGTGCGATTGCCTGGCTGGATGCGTATTCTCCTGCCTTGTGGCCGCCCATTCCATCGGCGACCACAAAGAGATTCGGTAAAGAGCCAATGGTCTCTTCCGTGGCAAACACTGCATCCTGATTTTGCGAACGCATACGTCCAATATCCGTCAAAACAGAATAGTTCATGTATTTTACCTTTCTTATGTCTCGGAAATATGTCTATGTCTTAATTGTCCACAGGCTCCATCAATATCTCTGCCCATTTCCCTTCTAATAGTAACATTTTTCCCGTATATTTCAAGTTTGTTTTTAAAGGTCTCGATCGCCCGCTTGCCCGACTGCACATAGTCCCGCTCCTTGATCGGGTTGACCGGGATCAGATTGATATGGCAGTTGATCCCCTCTGTCAGCGCACACAACTCCGCAGCATCTTCCTCGCTGTCATTGACACCGCCCACCAGGCTGTACTCAAAGGTCACGCGTCGCCCGGTCTTTTCAAAATAGTAGCGGCAGGCATCCACCACCTCATGGATATCGTATTTATTGGCAACCGGCATGAGTTCCAGACGCTTTTTCTGGTTTGGTGCATGCAGAGATAAAGCCAGTGTGATCTGCAGACCTTCCTCCGCCAGACGGCGCATATTTGGCACGATGCCACAGGTAGAGACCGTGATATTGCGCTGGCTCAGATTTTTACCATGTTTATCGGTCAGCAGATGGATAAAACGTATGAGATTGTCGTAATTATCCATAGGTTCTCCGGTCCCCATCACAACGATATTAGAAACCTTTTCCCCTGTATCCCGCTCAATGGCATAGATCTGATCTAGGATCTCCGATGGTGTCAGGTTTCTGACCAGCCCATCCAGAGTCGATGCACAAAAACGACAGCCCATGCGACAGCCCACCTGTGAGGAAACACAGACCGAATTTCCATGGTGATAGCGCATCAGAACGCTTTCTACCATATTGCCGTCCGCTAGAGCAAAGAGATACTTGCGCGTACCGTCTTCCCTTGAAATCTGACAATCGATCTGTTCCAATGCCGTATAGGTCGTCTGCTCTTTTAAAACTTCCCGGAATTTCTTTGGCAGATTTGTCATCTCATCATAAGATGCCACATTATGTACATGCATCCATTCATACAACTGTTTGCCGCGGAATTTCTTTTCTCCCAGTTCTTCTGCAAAGGTCAAGACTTCCTCATATGATAAAGACTTGATATCTCTTTTTTCTTCCATCTTTCTTCCTATCTCTTTTTCATCTTTGCCAAAAAGAAACCGTCCTGCTTACCTGCTTTTGGCAAAAACTGCTTTTCTGTTTCCAACGAAAAGTCCGGGTGCTTCTCTAAAAACCATGTCACATTATCCTCGTTTTCCTGAGACGAGATCGTACAGGTCGAATACATAAGCGTCCCGCCTGCCTTGACATAAGCGCAGACCACATCCAGGATCTGACGCTGCAATATCGCCAGTTCCTTCTGGGTCTCTTTTGTCATGTGGTACTTGATGTCCGGCTTTTTTGCCACAACACCAAGCCCGGAGCAAGGCGCATCGCAGATCACGACATCCGCCTGCCCGATGGATTCTTCGTTTAAGATGGTCGCATCCCATTTTTCTGCCCGAATATTGGCAAGCCCCATACGCCTGATATTTTCTTCCAAAAGGGAAACCTTGTGATCCGAAAGATCCCTTGCTTCCACAAGTCCCGTGCCCGCCAAAAGTTCTGCCGCATGCAGACTCTTACCACCGGGTGCCGCACAGACATCGATCACATGATCCCCTTGCCAGATACCGGCACTGTGTGCCACCATCATAGAGGAAAAATCCTGGATATAAAAATCTCCGGCAAGAAATTCCGGGATACCGCGCAGATAGTCATAGCCACTGATATAAAGGGCATATGGGATCTCCTCGCAAGGCTCTACCGTGATCCCCTGCGCCCGCAGATTTTTTGTCAACTCTTCCACAGAAATATTGCCGGTATTGACACGGATACAGGTTTTCTTTTCCTCTAACAATTCCTCTAGGATCTGCTTTGTGGTCTCCCCGCCAAACTGTTCTTCCCACGCATCAATGATCCATTGTGGCATGGAATAGGCTTCTGAAAGACCCTTGTAAGTGATGCTATCCTTGTTTCTTGAAATATTGCGCAACACACCATTGACAAAACCGGAAAGTCCGCCCAGTCCGTGATTTTTCACGATACGGACGGCTTCGTTGCAGACCGCCGCATCCGGCACACCATCCATAAAAACGATCTGGTAGACACTGCTGCGAAGGACTGTCCGGATGAGCGGTTTCATCTTTGGCACTTTAGGCTTTTTTACAAACTGTCCTAGAATGGCATCGATCTGTAAAAGCCGCTCAATGGTCCCCTGCGTCACACGCGTGATAAAAGCACGCTGCTGTTTAGACAGATATTGATATTTTTCCAAGGTCGCCCCCAGTACCAGATGGGAATATTTTCCTTCTTCCAGTACTTCTTCTAAGATGGCAACAATGATTTCTCTTTGATTTGGATCAGTCATCGCGTCTATTTCCTCCAAACAGGAGCAGGAGTCGTAAGAGTTGCAGGATTGCTGCTGCTGCACTTGCAACGTAGGTCAGTGCTGCTGCTTTTAAGACCTTTTTCGTTCCTTTGAGTTCCTCATGGGATAACATGCCTGTATCATTTAAAAAGCGAAGTGCTCTCGCAGACGCATTAAATTCGACCGGAAGTGTCACCAACTGGAACAAAACTGCCAGAGAAAATGCGATTACGCCTGCCATGATCAGGGTCTGCCCCATACGGCTGTTAAAGAGCAGTCCGATGATGATAAGTGGCCAGGACAGGGTGGATCCTAAATTTGCTACCGGAACAATGACACTGCGCAAAGTCAATGGAAAGTAGTTGCGCTGGTGCTGGATGGCATGCCCGCACTCATGCGCCGCCACGCCGATGGCTGCCACACTGGTAGAATTATAGACCGGATCGGATAAGTTCAAGGTCTTGTTGCGCGGATCGTAATGATCCGTCAGATTGCCGGATACATGCTGCACCGTCACATCATAAATACCGGATCTGCGAAGCATGTGCTCTGCCGCCTGTGCGCCCGTCATACCGGAGGCACTGCGCACGCGGTTGTATCTGTTGAAGGTTCCTTTGACCCGCGCTGATGCGATCAGGCAGATGATGGCGCCGATGACGACCAGGTAATAGGTCGGGTCCCAGTAAAATCCATAATATCCGTACATAATTTTGCTCCTTAAATAAATATATTGTGTATCAGCAATTATGCCTGCGTCATACTTTCCTGCTCCCCTAGAATCGTGCCCGCCGGAATATCGCGGCCTCGCAGGAAATCTGCGACAGGCATACGTTTTTTGCCCTCCAACTGGATCTCTTCCATCACTAAGAGTCCGTCCCCGGTGACTACCGCGATGCCATCAGCATCTGCCGCTACCACCTGTCCCGGCACGGCATCCGGGACGATATTTTTCTCCACGCGTGCCTTCCAGATCTTCAGTGTCTTATTTCCCAGATGGGTATAAGCGCTCGGCCAAGGGTTCAGGCCTCTGACCAGGCGCTCCAGTTCGACAGCACTTCTTGTAAAATCAAGATTTCCCATGCTCTTTTTGATCATGCCGACATGAGTCGCTTCCGCTTCCTCCTGCGAAACCGGTGTGATCGTGCCTGCTGCAAGCCCTTCCATGGTCTTAACACAAAGTTCTCCACCGACGATCGCCAATTTATCAAAGAGGCTTCCACCAGTCTCATCGGCTGCAAGTCTGACTTCCTCTTTTAAAAGCATGTCGCCATCATCCAAGCCGACCCCCATCTGCATGGTCGTCACACCGCTGACTTCATCGCCATTCATGACCGCCCATTGGATCGGGGCTGCGCCACGATATTTTGGTAAAAGCGAAGCATGCACGTTGACACAGCCAAGTGGTGGGATCTCCAAGACTTCCTTTGGAAGGATCTGTCCAAAGGCTGCTACGATAAAAATATCCGCATCCTGTTTTTTCAGGACTTCCACTGCCTCCGGCTCGCGGATGCGCTTTGGCTGGTAGACCGGAATATCATGTTCCACTGCCCAGGTCTTGACTGCCGGAAACTGCATCTCCTTGCCTCTGCCCTTTGGCTTATCCGGCTGCGTCACCACCATGACGATCTCGTGTCCTGCCTTTGCAATGGCATCCACCGTTGCTACCGCGAAATCCGGTGTTCCCATAAAAACAACTTTCATTCCCCTTCTCCTCTATGCTTCCTCTTCTTCATAATTTACATCATGCAGATTGCCTTCTACCTTTTCGGTATACATATGTCCGTCCAGATGGTCGATCTCATGTAAAAGGGCTCTGGCTAAAAGTTCTTCGCCCTCCACCTCATATTCTTCCATATTTTCATTGAAAGCATGCACCTTGGCATAATTCGGACGGGTAACCTGACCGGATTTGCCCGGAAGAGATAAACAGCCTTCCTCTCCTGTCTGCGAACCGGATGTCTCAAGCACTTCCGGGTTGACTAAAACGATCGGACCGTCCCCTACATCGATCACTGCGATCCTGCGCAGAACGCCCACCTGCGGTGCTGCAAGACCTACACCATCGTATTCATACATGGTATCGATCATATCCTCGATCAAGGTCGCGATCCTTGGTGTGATCTCCTTTACCGGACGGCATACCTTTGTCAAAACGTCGTCTCCCTGTACTCTAATCTGTCTGATTGCCATAAAATTATCCCTCTTTCTATAAAATTACGCCTGATTCATTGGATCAAAATCGAACCAGACCATTACTTTTGCAAATCCCGCATCCGCCTGTATGGTCTGCGCAATGCGATCTTTTATCTCGATCAACTGCTCATAGTCCTTGTGCTTGCAGTAGATCACTTTTTTGTATATATCCCTGACCTTTGCCACGACGGCATCGGATGGACCCAAGCACCGGATCTGCGGTGCCTTTTCTTCGATCAGGTCTGCCAGTGCCTTGGCACATCGGTCAGCCTCTTCTTCCTTTTCGGAAGTGATGAGGATCAAAAGCATATGCGCCGCCGGTGGATAGTCCATCAACTCGCGGTAGGCGATCTCCTCCTCATAAAATGCCTCGTAATCCTGATCTTTTGCAGCAAGGATGCTGTAATGGGTCGGCTGGTAGGTCTGCATCACGACATTGCCCGGAATGTCGCCCCTGCCCGCTCTGCCTGCTGCCTGTGTCAAAAGTTGAAAGGTACGCTCTCCACTGTGAAAATCGCTGGAATTGAGCGATAGGTCTGCTGCCAGCACACCGACCAGGGTCACGTTTGGAAAATCATGTCCCTTGACGATCATCTGCGTCCCGATCAAAATATCCGCCTGCCCTCTGCGAAAGGCATCCAGGATCTCCTGATGTCCGTTCTTTCCGCGTGTCGTATCCGTATCCATACGCAGAACGCGCGCCATCGGAAAGGTCTGTCTGACGACCTCCTCAAACTTTTGCGTGCCCGCCTTAAAGCCACCGATATATTTGGAGCCACAGGACGGACAGACCACCGGTTTTCTCGTCTCATAGCCACAATAGTGACAGCGCAGGACATCCCCGCGGTGCAGACTCAGTGAAACGTCACAATGGGGACATTTTATCACATGCCCACAGGCTCTGCAAGAAACGAAGCCTGCCAGCCCTCTCCTGTTGACAAAAAGCATGATCTGCTCTTTTTTCTGCAGACGGTCTGCCATCAGTTCCTGTAATCTGCGCGATAGGATCGAACGGTTGCCCTGCCGCAGTTCCGCACGCAGGTCAACGATCTCACAAGTCGGCAGCGTCCGTCCCGATATACGGTCCGGCAAGGTCAAAAGGGTATATTCCCCACTTTTTGCCTTGGCGAAAGACTCCACCGATGGTGTCGCGGATCCCAAGACCACGCTCGCCCCCTGCATCTTTGCCCTGGCGATCGCCGTCTCCCTTGCATGATACCTTGGAACGGTCTCACTCTTATAGGAAGGTTCGTGTTCCTCATCTATAATGATAATCCCTAAATCGGAAAAAGGTGTGAACAAAGCACTCCGCGGGCCTATCATAATGCGGATATCTCCTTTTTTTGCCCGCTCGTACTGGTCAAAACGCTCTCCCGGCGACATGCGGGAATTCATGATCGACACCTGATTGCCAAAGCGCTGATAAAAACGCATCAGGGTCTGATAGGTCAGTGCAATCTCCGGGATCAGGACAATGGCACTTTTTCCGTCCGCCAGAGTCTTTGCAATGAGTTCCATATAGACCTGCGTTTTTCCGCTGCCGGTTACCCCATACAAAAGATAGGTTCCCAGCCTGCCTGCTTCCATATCCTGCGTGATACGCGAAACAGCTTCACTTTGCGCCGGACTGAGGACGATCGGTCTTTCCTTTTCCAAAGTCATGGGCACAGGATTGCGATAGGCACGCTCGGCGTCGATCCGCACCCAGCCATTTTTTTCAAAATCACGGATGACGGTCGCCGGGATCTGCATTTTGCCTGTGATGTCCTCCCAGGGCAGGGTAGACCTTTCCATCAAAGTCCGCAAAAGTTTCTCCTTTGCCTGACTATGCCTTTTTCTGGCAAGCAAGGTAGAGAGTTCGTCCCGCGCCTGCTCCTGCGTCAGAAGAAAGGTGACCGTCTTTTTTTCCTTGCCTGCCTCTTTTTTCTTGATGGGGATGACCGTCTTTAATGCCTGGTTCATGGTGCATCCATAATTGCGGCGGATCCAAGCAGCCAACGCAATCAACTGCGATTCCACGGCAATGCTGTCCTTTGACACACCAAGGATGGGTTTGATCCGCCCGGCATCAATCTTTGGCTCCGTGGACATATCGACCACATATCCCGTAATGCGCCTTTTGCCATTGCCAAAGGGGATCACGACACGACTTCCAATCTGTACGGTTTCCCGCAAATGTTCCGGAATCTCATATTGAAAGGTCTTATCCAGTTTTTCCAGTGATATGTCGATTATCACGTCACCATACAACATCTGTCTTTCCTTCTGTAAAAATTATTTTGTCCAGCCTAACTCTTCCAATACTTCCGCGATCAGAACACGTTCATCCATCGGGTACTTTTTGCCCTTGATCTCCTGATAATCTTCGTGTCCCTTGCCAGCTAAGACAATGATATCCCCCGGCTGTCCGTGTGAGATCGCATAGCGGATGGCTTCTTTCCGGTCAATGATCTCGATATACTTGCCATCGGTTTTGCCGATACCGGTCTTAATGTCATCGATGATCGCCTGCGGTTCTTCAAAACGCGGATTATCGGATGTGATGATCGTAAGATCTGCCAACTTGCCGGACACCTCGCCCATCTCGTACCGACGCAATTTGGAACGGTTGCCGCCGCAGCCAAAGAGACATACCAGTCTGCCCGGTTCGTATTCTTTTAAGGTCGTAAGCAGGCTTTCCAGACTCATGGCATTGTGGGCGTAGTCGATCATCAGCGTAAAGTCATCGGATACATGCACCAGTTCGATACGTCCTTTGACAGAAGCATTCAAAAGTGCCTTTTTCATGACTTCCATATCCACCCCGTAATGATTGCAGATAGCCACTGCCGTCAGAGAGTTATAAACACTAAAGCGTCCCGGTACACTGGTCTCGATATCCCCCTCCAAAAGACCGCTCACATGATAAGCAACGCCTAGGTGACCGCCCTTTCGCACCAATTTCATATCGGTTGCACGAATGTCTGCATTTTCTGAAAATCCGTAGGTCTGCACCTGACAGGTGTGGTTCTTTAAAATAGCCTCCACATGGGCATCATCCGCATTGACAATACCCAAACGGCACTTCTGGAAAAGCAGGGACTTGCACTGCAGATATTCCTCAAAAGATGCATGCTCATTTGGTCCGATATGATCCGGTTCGATATTGGTAAAGATGCCGACATCAAAGGTAAAGCCATCCACGCGATGCATCATAAGTCCCTGGGAAGATACTTCCATGACCGCATAATCACAGCCGGCATCCAGCATCTTGCGGAAATACTCCTGCACCACATAGGATTCCGGGGTCGTATTATTGGCAGGGATCTTTTCATCCCCGATGATGGCTTCGATGGTACCGATCAGGCCAACTTTAAAACCTGCATTTTCCATGATGGACTTGACCATGTAGGTGGTCGTCGTCTTTCCCTTGGTTCCTGTGATACCGATGACCTTTAAGGTGTCTGCCGGGTGGTCAAAATATGCTGCTGCCAGATAAGCAAGTGCCTCTCTGGTATCTGCCACTTTGATGACCGTCACGTCCGCTCCGACCTCTACATCTTCTGAAACCACAAGGACACTGGCTCCTTTTTCCACCACTTCTTTCGCAAACGCATGCCCATCCACTGCGGCTCCTTTTACGCAGACAAACATGGCATCCTTTTCTACTTTTCTGGAATCATAAACAAGGCTTGAAATCTCCTGATCCAGATTTCCCTGTAGCAGTTCATAATCCAGTTTTTCCAGTAAATTTCTAACACACTTCATATCTATTTCCTTTCCGCTTTCCACTGATTTTTTCATAACTTTTAGTATAGCAAATTCAGACCAAATGTGCTAGAGGGACGTTTCTTTTGCCACGGGGAGTGTCCCTGCGGCACTATCGTCTGAATAGTCTGAAAATCACTTATGAGTTGAATTTTGCAGTCCGCTATTATATGATAGAAAAAATACCAAAAACGGAGGTTTGTTATGCGTCATCTTATGAACCCTCTGGATTTTTCAACAGAGGAAATCGAGCAACTAATGGATCTGGCCGATGACATGAGACAGCATCCCGACAAATATGCGGATTCCTGTCATGGCAAAAAACTGGCCACTTGTTTCTACGAGCCAAGCACTCGTACTCGTTTAAGTTTTGAAGCAGCCATGCTCAACCTTGGTGGTTCCACTCTTGGTTTTGCCAGTGCTGATTCTTCTTCCGCTTCTAAAGGCGAAAGTGTTTCCGATACCATTCGTGTTATTTCTAGTTACGCAGATATTTGTGCAATGCGTCATCCCAAGGAAGGTGCTCCTTTAGTAGCCTCCTCTCATTCCAGTATTCCCGTTATCAACGCCGGTGATGGTGGTCACCAACATCCCACACAGACATTAGCAGATTTATATACCATTCGTTCTTTACATGGAAGACTGGATAATCTGACCATTGGCTTATGTGGCGACTTAAAATTTGGACGAACCGTGCACTCTCTGATCAATGCACTGGTACGCTATCCAAATATTAAATTCGTATTGATCTCACCGGAGGAACTGCGTGTGCCAAGTTATATCCGTGAAGATGTCTTAGACAAAAAACACATTCCATATGTAGAGGTTGAAAAACTGGAAGATGCCATGCCGGAACTCGACATTCTCTATATGACCCGTGTGCAGAGAGAACGTTTCTTCAACGAGGAAGACTATCTGCGCATGAAAGATTTCTATATCTTAAATGCCGATAAGATGGCTCTTGCCAAAGAGGATATGATCGTCCTACATCCACTGCCACGAGTCAATGAGATTTCTGTGGAAGTCGATGATGATCCAAGGGCAGCCTACTTTAAGCAGGCACAATTCGCCGTCTATATCCGAATGGCACTTATCTATACATTATTGGAGGTGGGATCATGTTAAATATCAGTGGAATTCACGAGGGATTTGTTCTCGATCACATTCAGGCAGGCATGAGCATGAAGATCTATCATGATCTGCACTTAGATCAGTTTGATTGCACCGTTGCCATCATCATGAATGCCAAAAGCAACAAAATGGGAAAAAAGGACATCATCAAAGTAGAATGTCCGATCGATGCCTTAGATCTTGATATCCTTGGTTATATCGATCACAATATCACGGTCAATGTCATTCAAGGCGATAAGATCGTAGATAAAAAGGTTCTGACCCTTCCTCGTCAGATCAAGAATGTGATCTCCTGCAAGAACCCAAGATGCATTACTTCGATCGAACAGGAATTAGATCAGATCTTTATTCTGACCGACGAAGAAAACGAAGTATATCGTTGCAAATACTGTGAAGAAAAATATAACGGAAAATAAATAAAAAGAAAAAGCGAAGTCAGCACCTGACTTCGCTTTTTTACATGCATCTCGGTCCAAAGCAACAGAGATTGCAAAAAATATTCAAAAGGAACATATTGAAACACCACCGTGTAACACCGGCATATGGTCTCTCATAAGCAGAACCGCGTGTCTCATACCAGTCACTGCCATACTCCAGATGCTGCTGATACTGGCGGTACTGGAAGTTGCCCGGTTCTAAGGCAACTGCACGTCTTGCAAACTCCTTGGCATCCACCATATTCCCCAGTCCCTCGCTGGCGATCGCTGCGTAATAATACCAACGACCATTGCGAGCCGCATCCGGCATACTGTTTAGGACATGCATTGCCTCTGCAAAATGCCTGCTGTTGATATAATTGGCTGCCGCACGCATCTCGTTGGACTCCTGCGTCTGCTCATAGCCACCATAACTGCTACTCTGCGCGCCCTGTCCGCCAAATCCACCATAGCCATACTGGTAGCCGCCAAAACTTGCTCCCTGCTGGCGCTCTTTCATGATCTGATCGTAGGCCTGCTGTACTTCTTTGAACATCTCCTCTGCCTGATCCTTATTCGGATTATTGACATTGGCATCCGGATGATATTTACGGCTCAGTGTTCTATATGCTTTCTTGATCTCATCCTCGGATGCATCTCGCGATACGCCCAACACCCTATATGGATCCGACATAAATATTTTCCTCCAACTCTATGATTTCGTCTTTTTCTCTTTTAATTTCAGGTATTCGTACTTTGTCCAGACACCGGAATATAAAATATTGCGCAGGATCTCTGCATGCTGCAAAATAGGCATACGTTCAAAAGATTTGGCGCACTCTGCCATCAGACAGGTAAGCGTGGAACGACAAAAAGTCTCATATTCTTCCTTGGACTCCATCTGCACATAGGCTAGCGGATTGTAATTGCCCTTTTTCTGATCCTGTTTCAGATCCTCATAGGCATCCAGAAGATAGATAAACTTGCCCATATAAAAGCCCATGCTCTCCAGATCCTTGGACCACTCATCCTGCTTCCACTGAAAGATCTGTCCCAGCATCTCGCCGGTATAGCCCGCTACGATGTCAATATTGGACTCCTTTGCCTTCTCAGCCACAGCAAGTTTTTTCATATATTCTTCTACCGCCTGCACCTGTCTCGGATAACGGATGCTGATGCGTTTATAATCCTTCAAAAGAGCCTTTGCCATAGCCTGCTTGATATGGCTGCCCTCATCCTCATAATCATCCTGCAGACTGTGATAACTGAGCACGATATCCATGGCTGCCGCATATTCCGTCGCCGCATTGATATAGGCTGTCTTTTTTGCCGCCGGATGCACGGCACAGCGGTAAGATATCTCCTCATGCTCCAACTCATACAGACCGGTCAAAAGGATCAAAAGAAAAGTCATATCGTAATTCAAAAGCATCTGTCCTTTGATCCCAGCCTCATTCTTTAACTGGCGGCAGAGTCCACAGTAATATGCCTGATATGTCTTTTCATCTTCTGCATTTAATTCTTTCCGATTAACATTGATATATCCAAACATGAAACAACCTCACTAGGTACGCTTGACAAATTCCATCTTACACTTCGGGCAGGTGATCATGATCTTGCCCTTGCCCTTTGGCACGCGGATCTTCTGCTTGCAGGACGGACAATAGTAGATCTTGTAGATCTTTTTCTGCTCTCTCTCATAGACAGCCTTGCTCTTTTGGTACTTTGCCTTGGCAGACGCACCGCGGAACTTGTCCCGGACCTTATCCGTCATACGAAGATACTGTTGATTTTCATAATATCTCTTGGATACATTGCGTGACATCATCCGAAAATAACTATACACTAAGGATGCGATCGCAAGCAGATAAATGATGGCATTGTGTGAAAACATCGTGATGATCACAAGTACCAGTGCTACATATAAAAAGAACTTTGAAAGCGCATCTGCGCCATTTCTCCCCACCATAAAACGAGCCAATTTTTCTCTCATGACAACTCCGTTCCAAGCCAGAAACTCCTAAAAAATCTCTGCTCTATCATTTCTTTAAAATTAACTCTATCATTTTGCAGGGCAAAGTCAATAAAAGGACAAGTGATTTAATAAAGATTTTAGAATCTGTTTACAAATCACTTGTCCAGTTTATAATTTCATCAAAAAGCCATCACAGACATACCTCTTTGCGCAATTACAAATCTTCCTCTAATACAGGTCAAACAAAGGCATGCATCTCAATCCCCAAATGTAATCTCTTATAAATAACAAAAAAGAAGCAAGACGATGAGCCGGGTTATGTCTGGAGTAATCATCTATCTAGGACGACTGTCGCCAATCGCCTCAAGCGACCAACCTGAAACTAGCGGGCCACATACGTTTCCATTCGGTCTTGCTTCGGATGGGGTTTACAGGGACCCTTGCTGTTACCAGCAAAGCGGTGGTCTCTTACACCACCTTTCCACCCTTACTGACGGGAAATCCCGCAGCGGTATATTTCTGTTGCACTTTCCTTGGAGTCACCTCCACCGGACGTTATCCGGCATCCTGCCCTGTGAAGCCCGGACTTTCCTCACCTGCTGCCTTTCGGCATTTGCAGCCGCGATTACTTATCTTACTTCTTTTTTATGAAATTAGTATATCTTATTTTAAACGTTAAAACAACTTCCACCGATAAATTCCCGCACTAAGGAATTGTTGCAGATATCGTCCGCTGGCATCCCCAGAAAATAATCCAGCAATTTGATCAGGCGCTTTGCCTCTGCATATTCCGGGCAGTCTTGATCGATCGCTAAAAGCTGCGGCATGGCATAGATCTTTAGCACTGCCATCTCATAGATGAGCGCGGAATTGAACATCTCATCTGCCTGTTCCTGGAATGGAAAAATGTTCTTTTCCTCACCACGGCGCACAGAATCCCACATAGCAATGGTCTCTTTTGCGCTGGTGCCTCTGGTTCTGGCATCCCTTACGATACGGCGGATCAATCTGCCGTCGGTCGTCGAGAGCGGGTTGTGCTCGTCGATATTTAACTGGGTCAAGGCACTTATGTAGATCTTGAACTTGCTCTCTTTCGGCAAAGATCCGGACATCTTTTCGTTCAGTCCATGGATGCCCTCGATCACCAGAATATCACGTTTGCCCAACTGCATATAGTGATCCTTGTATTCACGCTTGCCGGTCTTGAAATTAAAAGTCGGCAGAAGCACACGCTCACCCTTTAAAAGGCGCACCATGTCCTCATTGAACTGCCCCACATCCAAGCCCTCAATGCACTCAAAATCCTTTTGCCCGAACTCATCCAAAGGGATCTGATCCCGATCCAGATAGTAGTCATCCAGTGGAATCGGATGCGGTGTCACACCAAGGGCACGCAGTTGTGCCGACAGACGGTGGGAAAAGGTCGTCTTACCGGAAGATGACGGACCGGCGATCATGACAAACTTTTTGTCAGGGTCTGCCACGATACGCTCTGCCAGCGCACCGATGCGACGTTCCATGTAGGCTTCCTGCGACAGGATGATTTCTCTGGTCTTTCCTGCACAGACAGCATCGTTTAAAGCGCCAACGGTAGGAATCCCCATATCTGCGCCCCACTGCTCGGATGCCTGCATGACATGAAAGAGTTTGTTTGCCGGAGCAAAAGGAGCGACCTCGGTCGTCACCTTGTCCGGGAACTGCAAAATAAAGCCTTCCTCGTAAGGATAAAGGGCAAAGTAGGACAACATGCCGGTATTTGGTGCCATGTAGCCGTAAAAATAATCCAGACAGCCATCTAATTCATAGACATTGCAGTTGGAACTGGAGCGATAATGCATCAGGCGTTCCTTATCCTGCATACCGCACTTGGCAAAAAGTTTTCTGGCATCCTCGGTCTTCATGGTCTTTTTTTCGATCGTAAGATTCTTTTCTACCAGGGCAAGCATTTCCTTTTTCAAATTCTCCAGCCATGCAGAGTCTATGACCTTCCTGCCCTCCATCCGGCAATAATAGCCTGCTCCCAAAGAATGTTCCACATGCAAAATTTCTGTCCCATCCGGATACATCTGCTGCAAGGCACGCTGCATCAAAAAGACAACGCTTCTGCGATAGGCGCGTCTGCCATTCTTATCCTTGGTCGTAAGAAAAGCAATGTCGCCATCCCCCGGTATGACCTGTCCCAGTTCGATCAACTTGTTGTTAAAGACAGCCAGGATGATCGCATCCTCATACTTATCCTGCCACGCCTGCGCCAAGTGTAAAAAAGTCGTGCCTTTTTCATATTGGTAAGTTTTTCCCTGCACGCATACATTGATTTCCTGCATATCTCTCACCTCGTAACGATCCAAAAAGGCTCTGCAAAAGGCTCTGTGACGACCTCTAATTCTGCCGCCTCCTTTGCAAGCCAGTTCTTCATATATTCCATGTAAATGTGCTCGATCCCATAATGTCCGGCATCAATGATAGAAAGTCCGTCTGCCACGGCATCGATCCCGGAATGATGGTCGATATCCCCGGTAATGTAGGCATCTGCTCCTTTTTCTATTGCCAAGCCGATCTCACTCTTGCCGGAACCCGGACACATGGCGATACTCTGCACCATCCGATCCTTATCGCCAAAGACCTTGACATGGGAGAGTCCAAAGGCATCCCGCACACGCTCTGCCAGATCATAAAGACTGACCGCCTGCGTCAATTTGCCCAGACAACCGATGCCCCTGCCATCCTCCGGCGAGGTGACTTCCAAAGCCTCGATATCCATAAGGCCTAACTGTTCTGCCGCGATCTGACCCATGACACAGACATCAAAATTGGTATGCATGGCATAATAAGCAATGCCGTGCTGTGCCAGTGCCAGGATCCGCCTGCCGATAAAATCATCTGCATTCACACGCTTGATGCCGCCAAAGATCAGCGGATGGTGGGTCAGTATCATATCTGCCCCACAATCTATCGCGTGTTCTAGGACTGCATCGGTCAGATCCAATGCCACATAGACCTTGTGGATTTCCTGTTCCTTATCTCCGACCAAAAGTCCTACATTGTCCCAATCCAGCGCCTGCTCGCGCGGGATCTCTTTTTCGATCCGCTCTGTCAGATCCATCACTCTCATCGCAAGATCACCTCTTATTTCTTCTGTTTACCACAGACACCTTTGTATCTCCTGCAAATATGCCTGCACTTCCTGCGTCCTCTTTTCGATCGCCGGTGTCTGCTTTTGTCCTGCCAGACGCTCCAAGACCTCTTTTTGGATCCGCTCCTCCCGGAGCAGATAAGCATGTAAGACCGGGTGCTTTTTTTGCAAAAGCATAGGTCCAAAGAGGAAATCATGCTCTGCTACGCTCTGCCTGCGGGCTTTGGTCTCCGGCACATATCTGACTTTCATCATGGGATAATATTTGCCATCTTCCAAGACCATGTCCTCATCCACGATCTCATAGCCCTCATTACACAAAAAGCGGCGCACTTCTTTCAGTTCTGACTGGGGCTGCAAGATCAGGTCTTTGACACTTTGCGCGACCCTTCTTCCCTCAGTCAAAATATGTATGACGATACCTCCGCCCATACCGGCGATCAGTACGGTATCGATTTCTTCTGCACTGGCGGCAGCCAGTCCATCCGAACGGCGTGTCTGAATCTTATCCTCCAAGCCCACTTCCGCTATATGTGTCTTTGCCGCCAAAAGCGGTCCTTCCCCGATATCCATAGCGATGGCTGACGGAATGATCTGCTCCTGCACCAGATAGATGGGCAGATAGCCGTGATCGCATCCCACATCGCAAAGCCGGCTGCCCGGTGTGACCAGGTGTGCCAATGCCTCCATGCGTTTTGATAAACGTACCGCCATTACTCTAAGTAATCCTTTAACTTGCGGCTGCGGCTTGGATGGCGCAGTTTACGCAAAGCCTTTGCCTCAATCTGACGGATACGCTCACGGGTAACGTTAAATTCCTTACCAACTTCTTCCAGTGTTCTGGCTCTGCCATCCTCAAGACCGAAACGAAGGATCAGAACCTTCTGCTCACGCTCGGTCAGTGTACCAAGCACTTCTTCCAACTGTTCTTTTAATAAGGTAAAGGTCGCTGCATCCGCAGGTACCGGTACATTGTCGTCCTGAATGAAGTCTCCCAGATGAGAGTCTTCTTCCTCACCGATCGGGGTCTCCAAAGAAACCGGTTCCTGAGAGATCTTTAAGATCTCACGCACACGCTCGACCGGCATATCCATCTCTGCTGCGATCTCTTCCGGGGTAGGTTCACGTCCCAACTCCTGCAAGAGTTGTCTGGAAACGCGGATAAGTTTGTTGATGGTTTCGACCATATGCACTGGGATACGGATGGTTCTTGCCTGATCGGCAATGGCTCTTGTGATCGCCTGACGGATCCACCATGTTGCATAGGTTGAAAACTTGTAACCCTTACGATAGTCAAACTTTTCTACGGCTTTGATCAGACCGAGGTTACCTTCCTGGATCAGATCAAGGAAAAGCATACCACGTCCTACATAACGCTTTGCGATGGAAACAACCAGACGAAGGTTTGCCTCAGCCAGACGCTTCTTTGCCTCCTGATCGCCCAGTTCCATACGCTTTGCAAGTTCGATCTCTTCCTCTGCGGTAAGAAGCGGTACTTTACCGATCTCCTTTAAGTACATACGCACCGGATCCTCTGTGCTGATGCCGTCCGGTACGGAAAGGTCGATCTTTTCTACTTCCACATCATCGTCATCATCCAAGATGATGTCGTCATCATTATCCTGTAAACGCAAGACATCAATGTTGTTTTTCTCAAGGAAATCCAAAATTGCCTCGAACTGATCCGGCAACAACTGCATATCTTTGAAATAATCACTGATCTCCTGATACTCAAGGACATTCTTTCTGTCTTTGGCAAGTTCCAATAACTCGCCCAACTTCTTCTGAAATTCTGCCTTTTTGGTTTCATCCTCTTTTGCATTTTCAGCATTTTCTGTCTTTTTACTGCTCTTTTTTGCAGTCGTTTTCTTGGCGGTAGTCTTCTTTGCGCCGGACTTTGTTTCTGCTTTTTCCTCTGTCTTTACGCTTTCTTCTACCACTTCTTGTGTTTCTACTGTGCTTTCGCTTTTTTTCGCCATTTCTACATCCTCTCTCATGTATTTTGCCCTTATTTAAAGGAAATATGCAATTTCTCCATCTCCTGGAGTCTGCGTTTATCGTCTATGATCTGTTTCAGACCATTCATATCGGTAGGGTCTAAATTGCGCCGCCTCTGCTCCATGCTGTTCTGCTTGATCCGCACCAGCGTCTCGCGGATGGCCTTTTCCCAGTCGGCATCGGTTTCCATCCCCTGCACATTTGTGTTAAAGATCTCTGCCACCTGCCTCTGGCTCTCCTCATCGGAAAAGAGGCTCACGATACGCGCCGGATTGAGTTCTCCCCCCTCTGCAAACTGGGTAAAGAGTTCCCGTGCCACTGTCTCATAAATGCCCTCGGTAAAATCCGCCGGTTCGATATAATCCCGGATGGCTGCATAGATCTGCGGCCGTTCGACCAGCCATGTCAGAAGCAGACGCTGTGACTGCATCATGCCGTCCTCTCTGGTCTTTTTCTTTTGTACACCGGACTTGAGCCGCTGCGGCTCACGCTCACTGATGATCCCGCCTTTGGTTCCCAGATGATTGACCATCTGGCGCATATTGTCAAAACCAACCTGATAGCGGCTGGCGATCGCTTCGATATAATTGTTGCGTTCCAGTTCTTCCGGGAATTCCAAGATCCGCTTTGCCACCTCATAGTAAAAGGCTGACTTGCTCTCCGGGTCGCTCATGTCATAGTCTCGCTCCAAAATACGGATGGTAAAAAGGAAACTATTCTCTGCTTCATCGATCCTGTGCTGATACTCCTCCGCCCCTAAGGCTTTGATAAACTCATCCGGATCTTTGTGCGGTTTCATGTTGATAACCTTACAGGTGATTCCGGCTTCTTTTAAGATCGGGATAGCACGCAGGGCTGCCTTGGTTCCCGCGCCATCGGAGTCGTAACTTAGATAGACATCCTTGCCGTACCGCTTGATCATGTTGGCATGTCCACTGGTCAGAGCCGTTCCAAGGGAAGCGATCGCATTGTCAAAGCCCGCCTGATGCAGGGCAATCACGTCCATATAACCCTCACAAAGGATGAACTGATCTTTTTTCGTCCGCCTTGCCAGTTGCAGACCGTAAAGAGTCCGGCTCTTGTTAAAGATCATGGTCTCCGGGGAGTTTAAGTATTTGGGCTCTCCATCGCCCATGACACGCCCGCCGAATGCCACCACCTTATTGTTGGCATCCATGATGGGGAACATGGCACGGTTCCAGAACTTGTCATGTGCTCCCCTTGCCTCGTCTATGGTCACCAGTCCGCTGTCCTTTAGGACTTCATCTGTGTAGCCCTTTTTGCGCAGATACTGGTATAGGTCATTGCTGTATTTGTCGGAATAGCCCAGACCAAACTTTTGCATGGTCTCCGGGGACAATTCTCTTTTGGTAAAATATTGGTAGGCTAATTTTCCTTTTTCGCTGCGGAGCAGACTGTAAAAGTATTTGGCTGCCTCCTTGTTGATCTCAAAGAGGATGTTTCGCTTATCCGCTTCCCGCCTGGCCTCGGAAGTCATCTCCTGCTTGGGGAGTTCGATCCCGGCGCGGTCTGCCAGTGCCTCCATTGCCTCCGAGAAGGTGAAATTTTCATACTCCATCAAAAAGGTAAAAACATTGCCTCCTGCGCCACAGCCGAAGCAATAATACATCTGCTTGGACGGCGTGACGGAAAAAGAACCTGTTTTTTCACTATGAAAAGGACAGAGTCCAAAATAGGACGAGCCTTTTTTTTGTAAATGAACATATTGTGATATCACATCGACGATGTCATTGCGGGAACGCACTTCCTCGATGGTATCGTTATCATAATATGGCATAGTTTTGCCTCTTTTCCATTAGTATCCGTCTACTTGCCATGATAGCGGCATGAAAAATTCGTTGAACTTGGTAACGGCATACTGATCCGTCATACCGGCAATATAATCGCAGACCACACGGTCTTTTGCCTCATGCCCTTCCTCGATCATGCGCGTATATTTCATTGGCAGTTGGTCTATATGTTCCATGTAATATTCAAACAACTGGCTCAGCATACGCTGGGCTTTGACTTCCTCTGCCTTTGCGACCGGGTTCTGATATACATTGGAAAACATGAACTTGCGCAGATCGTACATTGCCTGTTCCATTTCCGCAGACATAGCGATCGGCTCTAAGTCATTGCGACATTCTTTGTCCATGATGTCAATGTTGTGCAGACTGCTCATGATCACATCATGAATCAGATTATCCAGTCGTTCTCTTGTCGTATGTCCTAGAGTATTGCGCAGTTCCTTTGGAATATCATCCTCGGTCAGGATCAATCCGCGGATAGCATCGTCAATATCATGGTTGATATAGGCGATCTTATCGGATAAACGGACGATCTTGCCCTCCGGTGTCGCCGGGATGGTGCTGGTCTGGTGATTGCGGATGCCGTCGCGCACTTCCCATGTGAGGTTGAGTCCCTCGCCGTCTTTTTCCAGATGCTCTACAATACGCACGCTCTGCTCGCTATGTACAAAACCGCCCTGACACAGTTCGTTGAGCGTCCGCTCTCCCGCGTGTCCAAACGGTGTGTGTCCCAGATCGTGTCCCAGTGCGATCGCCTCCACCAGATCTTCGTTTAAGCGGAGTGCCTTGCCGATAGTCCTGGCATTCTGCGATACCTCAAGCGTATGCGACATACGCGTGCGGTAATGGTCGCCCTTTGGGGTCAGAAAAACCTGAGTCTTATTTTTCAAACGACGGAAAGACTTGCAATGTAAGATACGGTCGCGGTCTCTTTGAAAGACCGGACGAATGTCACACTGTGGTTCCTCCCGATCACGCCCCCTTGAATTTTCACTCAAGGTTGCATAAGGACTGAGTGTTTCACGCTCCATATCCTCAATGGTTTCTCTTATGGTCATAGTCATGTCCTTTCAAAAAATAAACACTCTCTTATTCTTTCTTACGCGCCAAAGGACATTTTCCTTTATTTTTTTGAGGGATACTACAGCAGGGCGCTGATCTTGTGGAACATCAAAAGAAAGTCTTCTTCTACATCTTCAAACGGCTTGGTACTAAAAGCCGGTCTGGTCAAGATCTCATGCTCCGGGATATCCAGTTCCTCATTCATAAAACATTTAAACTCATGGAAAAGCATGGCATCATCCACCGACTTGATCTGTGCCATTTCTTCCTCTGACGGACACTGCCCCAAAAACTTTTCAAAGATCATATTTTGCAGTTTTTCCTCTGCCACAAGATAGGCACTCATGTGCTGCTTGAGGGGTCTGGTGATGTCAGCCATATAAGCCTCACTGCCATCATGGAGCAGACAGCCCAAAACTACCCGCGCGCTGTAGCCGCGCTCCAACGCCTCATAAGCACATCCGACCGAGTGCTGTCCCACCGAATAGAACTGGCTGAAATGCCCATTGGCGCGTGTCATCAGAGAAAGCGCATGGGCGATGTCATTGATATCAATGTCCGCCATCTCAGGCTCCATAATGGTAAAATGTTTCTTTGTGTATGTTGTAATATAGTCCTGCATTGCTTATCCGTCCTCTTTTATACTGTGCCTTTCTTTTACACAAAAAAAGAAAAACCTCACCGCAATGTGTCAGATTTTTCTTCTTCGCGGCACTCTTCATTTTGAGATATATTCTATCATATATCCTATGTAAAAATGTGCCAAAATATCCTATAAAACTAATATGATTTTCGTTCCATCAAAAATGGCTTTAACTCATGATAGACTGACGCCACCGGCAGTCCCACAACATTATTGTAATCGCCTTCGATTCCTGTGATATGTCTTGCAAATATGCCCTGTATGCCATAGGCTCCCGCCTTATCCATCGGATCTTTTGTGGCAATATAATCCGCGATTTCCTGATCGGAGAGTTTGGCGACATGCACATCCGTGCACTCGTAAAAGGTCTTTTTCCCTTCTTTAGATAAGATCGTCACCCCAGTAAAGACCTGATGAACGCGACCGGATAAAAGATGCAGCATACGCGCGGCATCCGCCTCGTCCTTTGGTTTGCCCAAAACAAAGAATTTTTCTTCCTGTCCTTGTTCCAACTGCTTGCTGTCAGCAGACTGGCGGACGCATACGATGGTGTCCGCTCCGATCACCACGGCGTCTTCTTTTTCTGCATCTGTCAAAGTATCCCAGACAGCCTGCGCCTTGATCTCGGATAATTCCTGTCCGATCTGCCCCGGCTGACTTGCCGTCGTGAACTCCTCGGCTCCACTGGTACGAACCTCAAACTCCAGTCCGATCTGTTCCAATAATTCTTTTCTTCTCGGCGATGCCGATGCTAAAATCAGTTTCATTGTCTATTTCCTATCCTTATTTTTCCTAATATAAGAATATCATAGCGGACAAGATGGCATTTTGCAATCATCCCATAGCCCCGGCTTCCTCCGCCTTGTCCATGACATCATTTTCCACAATGGCGGAAAGTTTTTCTTTGATGATGCGGGAGTTTTCCCCTGCCTGGATCGACAAGACGCCCTCGACTACCAGTTCCATGGAAAGTGCTTCTGCCGCTCCGCTCTTTTCCAGCTTGCGTGCAATGGGAATACAGATCCAGTTGGCAATGATGGAGCCATACAGGGTCGTGATCAGTGCCAGTGACATACCGGGACCGATTGCCGAAGAGTCCGATCCCATGGTCTTCATCATATTGATCAGCCCAATCAGGGTGCCGACCATGCCCCATGCCGGAGCATAGGCGCCAAAATCCTCCCAGAACTTCACACGTTTTTTGTTACATTCATAGGTGTGGGTCAGTTCCGCTTCCATAATATCTCTGACCAATTCCGGGTCGGAGCCATCCACGACCAGGCGAATACCTTTTTCCAGATAGGGATTGCCCAGATCATGCGTTGTCTCCTCTAATGCCAGCAGACCTTCTTTTCGCGCGGTGTCGGACATTTGCAAGATCGTTTTTGTCAGCTGTCCGGCATCTTCTTCCTTATTTTGAAATGCAACCAAGATACCTTTTGCCCCATAGGCAAAATCTTCAAAGGAATCAGCCGTCGTAAGCACCGCACACAAGGCACCGCCCGCCGTCAAAATAAAGGATGGCAAGTGCAGATACTGCACGATCGTAGAAAGTCCACCGTTGGTTGCCACGCCAAAAATGATCGCCATAAAGCATAAGAAAAATCCCATCATTCCAGCCTTGTTCAGTTTCATCTTTTATCACTCCTCGTTTCCTTCGTTTGATAAAAGCATACTGAATAGGCACCGTAGAGAAAACCTACGAACCGTAGAATAACTCTACTCCTGACTCTACCGCATACGTTGTTCCAGCACGAACAGGACAAGATAGGCAATCAGCGCATATAGGACAGACAAGATACATACTGCCAGATTAGCTCCCAGTAAAGGGATGTTCTGCACGTTTCCGACAACGCAGACCACCGCCATCAGACTTTCGCATATGCCAACCGGGAGTACGATCTTTCGTAGAAAAGGTATGACTTCTCTTTTTGTCCTTTTTCCGGAAAAGAGCGTCAGTGCCGTACAGATACAAGCCAGAACCAAAAGCGACGGCAGATCAAGATACCAGGTCATATTGGATCCCGATACCGGAAAAAGTCCAGCCACGCCCAAGACCAATAAAATGCCGCCCAGGAGCAGAGACATTCTGTTTTGCTTTTTGGTCTCGTGATTTTCCTGCAAAAGATAAAGCATATTGTCCTCTGCTTTTGGGGGATATTCCTCCGGCGGAAGTTTTTGACCAGAAAGCAACTCGTTGATCGTAACATCCAAGGCTGTGCATATATTTTCCAGATAAGATACATCCGGTATGCCCTTGCCTGTCTCCCATTTTGAGATCGTCTTGTCACTGATATGTAAGATATCTGCGAGTTCTTTTTGTGTCATGCCCTTTTCTCTGCGCATTTTCTGCATGAATGCGCCAACATTTTCCTGTGCCATGCGTTTTCTCCTGTAAAATCTTTGTGTTCTCATTTTACCATGAAATCATTTTCTTGTGATGGAATTTTTCCTCCAAATAAAATCGAAAAAGTCGTTGACATTTGGTGTCCGATTTGATATTATAATCAAGTCGTCGCGAGATGATATGCGGAAGTGTCGGAACTGGCAGACGAGCAAGACTAAGGATCTTGTGTTCATTGCGAACGTGTGGGTTCAAGTCCCATCTTCCGCATTTACTGATAGGAAACCTTTTGAAATAGGTTTCCTTTTTTGTTATCATAATTACTATATTCTCATTGTTAATCCTGGTATATGGAGGTAGCATATGGAAACCTGCAATCTAAAGGAATTTCAATCCAAATCGGAGCATATGCATCCTTATGTTATGTAAAAACGACCTTTTGCACATTTTACATATCCTGCTCTTTTCTCAGCAATTTTTGCGTTTTCTTCAACCTAACTTGTCATCCCCACAAAATCCCTTGACACAGGCTTTGTTTTCCCAATACAATAGCATAAGTTTCACAAAATACGAAGGAGTTTACCTATGTTACAAACCAAGATAAAAGACAACGAATTAGCGCAACAAATGTTGCATCTCGTTGTCCCTATCGCTATACAGCAATTTATGTTAGCACTCGTCAGTGCGACCGATGCCCTGATGCTGGGCTTTGTCGATCAGGCATCCCTGTCCGCAGTTTCCCTTGCCGGACAGATCCAGTTTGTCCTCAATCTCTTTATCGCAGGCATTGCTGCCGGATGCGGTATCATTATCGCGCAATACTGGGGAAAAAAAGACACCGCCTCCATCGAAAAGGTCATGCCGGTAGCGCTCTATACCAACCTGATCTTCGGAGGGACTTTTACCGTACTGGCTTTGTGTATTCCAAGCCACCTCATGCAGATCTTTACCAACGATGCAACCCTGATTGCCAACGGCACCTCCTATTTAAGAGCCGTTGCATTTTCCTATGTCCTCTGTGGCATTTCGCAGATCTATTTGATCCTTTTAAAAAATACAGGGCATGCGGCGCTTAGTTCCAAGATCTCATCTACTGCCGTTGTGATCAATATCTGTCTCAATACCATCTTGATCTTTGGCTTTCTTGGTGCACCACGTCTGGGCATCGTCGGCGCCGCTTACGCCACGGTCACAGCCCGTGTTGTAGAACTGATTTGGGCTTATTTTACTGTACGGCGCAGTGGCGACGTTGCCATCCGCTGGGCTGGCATTTTGCATACTGACAGCACTTTGACCAAGGATTTCTGGCACTATACCACACCTGTCCTTGGTGCTTCCCTTGTCTGGGGCATCGCCTTTGTCCTCTACTCCGTCATTCTGGGACACATGGGCAGTAATGCAGTTGCCGCCAATTCCATTGCCAGTATCGTAAAAAGCATGGTGCAGTGCGTCATCCGTGGCGTGAGTGCCGGTGCCGGTATTCTGGTCGGGAATCTGCTGGGTGCCAACCAACTGGAAAAAGCCAAGAATTATGGCGGTCGGATCACGCATATCGCCATTGTTATCGGTATCGTAACCGGTACTCTCCTCATGATCCTGTCTCCATTTATATCGCGCATTGCCCCAATATCGGATACTGCCAGAGGCTATCTTCAATTTATGATGATCGTACTGGGCTTTAACCTCATGGGACAGTCCGTAAATACCACAGTACTGGACGGTATCTTTTGTGCCGGTGGAGATTCCAAATTCGATATGAAAGGTAACCTCGGTGCCATGTGGTGTTTCTCCGTTCCCCTCGGCTTTATTGCAGCCTTTGTCCTCCATGCTCCGGTATGGCTGGTCTACATCATTATCAGTCTGGATGAGATCGTCAAACTTCCGGCAGTCTATATCCATTACAAGAAATATGTCTGGGTACGAAATATCACCCGATAATTTGCCACTTTATGCGAGTGCGCATAAAAAGGTTTATAAACAAGCCAATAGGGACGCTCCTTATGGCAAAAGGAACGTCCCTATTGTACTAGATTTCAAAATAACGTTTTGCATTGCGGTAAGAAATACCCTCTACGATCTTCTGTAAAGACTTGTCGTCTGCCGGGTACTCTCCGTTTTCTACCCAATTTCCGATCAGTTCGCACATAATGCGGCGGAAATACTCATGTCTTGTGTAAGAGAGGAAACTTCTTGAATCGGTGAGCATACCGATAAAGTTACCAAGCAATCCTAAGTTTGCAAGTGATGTCATCTGCTCCATCATGCCTGTCTTATTATCGTTAAACCACCATGCGGAACCGTGCTGGATCTTACCAACAGCTTCTGCCGACTGGAAGCAGCCAATAATGGTTCCAATCGCTGCATTATCGATAGGATTCAATGAGTAAATAATTGTCTTTGGCAGTTCATCTGTATAAGCCAGTGCATTTAAGAAATCTGCCAGCTCGTTGATTGGTGCACTCGTTGAAATACTATCAATACCTGCATCTGGTCCTAAAGCTTCAAATACCTTACGGTTGTTATCACGCTTTACACCATAATGTAGCTGCATTACCCAGTTCAAGCGATGATATTCTTTTCCAAGATGTAACAAAATTCCCATCTTGTATTTACCGATTTCTTCATGGTTCAAAGCCTCTCCAGCCATTTTCTTAGCAAATACGGCTTCTACTTCTTCCTCGGTTGTCTTTGCATATGCTACATATTCCAAGCCATGATCGCTGACACAACAGCCTGCTTCTTTGAAGTATTCCATTCTCTTCGTAAGTGCTGTCTTCACATCTGCAAACGATGTGATTTTCATGCCTGCTGCATCTCCTAATTTTTCCATATAAGAAACAAAATCATCTTTCTCAATATTGACAGCCTTATCCGGTCTCCAGGATGGAAGCACCTTTACGTTAAAACTTTCATCCGCTGCAATCACTTTATGCCAATGCAAATCATCAATCGGATCATCCGTTGTACCAATCATTTCTACATTGGAATCCAAGATCAACTGTCTTGCAGACATAGTCTTTAACTTTTCATTACAGAGATTCCATACTTCCTCAGCAGTATCGCCATTTAAGGCACCTGTATATCCAAAGTATCTCTGCAACTCAAGATGTGACCAGTGATAGAGTGGATTTCCGATAGCCATCTCAAGTGTCTCAGCCCACTTCTGGAACTTTTCGCGGTCAGAAGCATCGCCTGTGATGTAACGCTCCTCTACACCGTTAGAACGCATCTGGCGCCACTTATAGTGATCACCGCCCAGCCATACCTGTGTGATATTGTCAAAATGTGCATCCTCAGCGATCTCCTGCGGGCTCAAATGACAGTGGTAGTCAATGATCGGCATATTTTCTGCAAAATCATGGAACAAATGCTTTGCTGTATCGGTTGTCAAAAGGAAATCTTTATCCATAAATTTTTTCATAATTTTGTGTCCTTTCTGCTCTCGCACTTCTCTTTTATCACAAAATCGCCCACGGATCCTTGCAATCTGTGAACGATTTTGTATGAGTCTATATAATGAATTAAGCGTTCTTTACAAGGTCTACAGCGCTCTTTGTCATAGCCTTGATCTCGTCAAACTTACCAGCCTTAACAAGATCACCCTTTACCATCCAGCTTCCGCCAGCTGCGATGATCTTTGGCTCAGCAAGATACTCTAAGATATTTGCTTCGCTTACACCACCAGTTGGCATGAAACGCATCTGTGGGAAAGGAGCTGCCAGAGCCTTGATGGTCTTGAGTCCGCCAAACTGTGCTGCTGGGAAGAACTTTGCTACCGGAAGTCCATGGTTTACAACCATCATAAGTTCGGTTGGTGTGCATACACCTGGGAGAATCGGAATATTGTTCTCGCAGCAGTATGTTGTAACTTCTTCAGAATATCCCGGTGTTACGATGAACTTTGCACCACACTCGATTGCCTGCTTGCACTGCTCAACATTTACAACAGTGCCAGCACCTACGAGCATTTCCGGGAAAGCCTCGCTCATAGCCTTGATAGAATCAGCGGCAGCGGCTGTACGGAAAGTAACCTCAGCAACCGGAAGTCCACCATCGATCAAAGCCTGTCCCAAGGGAAGCGCATCCTTTGCGTCCTCAAGAACAACAACCGGAACGATCTTCAGTTCTTCAACTTTTTTTAATAATTCTTGCATTTCCATGATATATTACCTCTTTTCTATTCTATAACTCAATGTCATATCTCGTTCTCATTAAGGAAGTTCTATTCGCTAAGTTGCTTTCGGCTTATACCCCTGAGTATGCAGAGAAACCACCATCAACAGGAAGAACAACACCTGTGATAAATCCGGCTGCATCGTTGTTCAGAAGGAATAAAAGGCTTCCGATTAACTCTTCTGATTCACCGAAACGTCCCATTGGAGTAGCAGCAAGGATCTTGCCGGTACGAGGAGTTGGGGTTCCATCTTCGTTAAATAACAACTTAGCATTCTGCTTTGTTGAGAAGAATCCCGGTGCAATAGCGTTTACACGGATGCCAGCCTTTGAGAAGTGAACGGCAAGCCACTGTGTAAAGTTGCTGATTGCAGCCTTTGCTCCAGAATAGGCAGGAATTTTGGTGAGTGGAGTGAATGCATTCATTGAGGAAATATTTAAAATATTACATCCTTCTTTGTCTACCATATCCTGGGCAAAGATCTGTGTTGGAAGCAATGTTCCAATGAAATTTAGGTTAAATACAAACTCTACTCCGCTTGTATCCAAGTCGAAGAAAGAAATTGTATCAGCGTCGATATCACCATGCTCGAAGTATTCCTTGTCTGTAGTAGCACGTGGGTTGTTTCCGCCTGCGCCGTTGATAAGGATATCGCATGTACCAAGATCAGCAACAACTGCTTCATGTGTTGCGATCAGGCTGTCTTTTTCCAAAACGTTTGTCTTGTATGCCTTTGCTACACCGCCTTCTGCTACGATTTCGCCAGCAACCTTCTGTGCAGCTTCTTCATTTAAATCAAGGACTGCAACCTTAGCACCAGCCTGTGCAAGTGCCTGCGCGAACATTCCGCAGAGCACACCGCCTGCTCCTGTTACAACTGCAACCTTTCCTGAAAGATCTGTGTTAAGTGGTAATTTCATCATTGTAAATTCCTCCTGTTATTTATTAAAACTATTAGTTGTTCTTATCCGCTTTTTCAACGGCTTCAAAAAGACCATTGATATAAGTTGCACCAAGTGCTCTGTCATAAAGACCGTAACCGGCACGACCTGTCTCGCCCCAGATCATTCTACCGTGGTCCGGACGAACATATCCTGTAAATCCGTTGTCATGCAGTGCCTTAACGATCGCATACATATCAAGGCTTCCGCAAGATGAAAGATGTGCTCTCTCCTCAAATCCGTTGTCAAGAACCTGTACGTTTCTAAGGTGTGCAAAGTGGATTCTTCCCATCTTTGCATACTTAGCAGCCATCTTTACAACATCATTTTTTGCAGAGCATCCCAAAGATCCGGTACAAAGTGTGATGCCGTTATGAGGGTCGTCTACAAGGCTAAGGAAACGATCTAAGTTCTCCTCGCAAGTGATGATTCTTGGAAGTCCAAAGATGCTCCAGCATGGATCATCTTCATGGATAGCCATGTTTACGTCACATTCTGCTGCTACAGGAATGATCTTCTCAAGGAAGTACTGTAAGTTGTTCCAGAGATCATCTTCTGACAATTCCTGATACTGTGCTACGATGTCCTTTAACTCTTCTCTGGAGTAACTTGCATCCCATCCAGGAAGTGTCAGATCGCTGTCAGACTCGAGTGGATTTACCTGATCTACCTGCTCCTGATAATAAACAAGGGATGTAGATCCGTCTGGAAGCGGATGATCGAGCTGTGTTCTTGTCCAGTCAAATACCGGCATGAAGTTGTAGCATACGCACCTGATACCAGCCTCAGCAACACGGCGGATGTTCTCGCAGTAGTTCTCGATGTATTTGTCTCTTGAAGGCTTTCCTAACTTGATGTCTTCGTGAACCGGGATACTCTCGATCACTTCAAAGTGAAGACCAGCATCTTCTGTCTGCTTCTTTAACTTTGCGATTGACTCTCTGCTCCAAACTTCTCCAACAGGTACATCGTAAACAGCTGTTACGATAGAATCCATACCAGGAATCTGTCTAATCTGCTCCAATGTTACCTTGTCGTCTTCTCCATACCAACGGAATGATAATTTCATATAGACCCTCCTCATTTTTTAAAAATATTATGGGCTTTTTTGTTAGCCCTTATGTCTCATTTACTGTACCTATAATGTACAATCTTTCCCCTGACTTTGAAATCATAAAACTTGTTGTAAACATTGCAAAAGTTGTTGTTGCGGTGTAAAATCATAGGAGAAAAGATATTTGTACCGCGCAAATCACAGATAAAAGGAAAGAACCATGGCAAAACATTATCATTCACAATTCGATGAACGACAGGAAATGCAGACCTCGGATTTCGAGATCTTCTATTATGAAGACAAAGAAGCATCTGATGTATCCATGCATCGCCACGATTATTATGAGATATATTTCTTTTTGGAGGGAGATCTTTCCTATCAAATAGGAAAAAATATTTACCCCCTCCAATACGGTGATATCTGTCTGATTCCACCGGGCGTTTTTCATCGTCCGCAGTTTCACAGCAATGACAAGCCTTACCGCCGTATGGTGCTTTGGCTGTCGCCTGACTTTTTTGCACGATTGCAGGCACTGCATCCGGATATTACCTACAGTTTCAATTATGGGAATCAGATCTCCTGCCATCATTTTTCCTGTGACTTTGCCAATGCACAGATTCTCTTTGACAAACTAATCGACATCATAGAAGAACGTCAGCGCGATGTTCCTTTTCACGAAGCTATGATTTCCTGCTACATCGCGTCCCTGCTGCTTAGCATCAACCGCATTGTCTATATGGGTGAGCGCCCAACGGCTACAAAAAGCGAACAGGGAAGCCTTTTTACCAGACTCTGCGAATATATCAATACGCATCTGGATGAAGATCTGAGTCTGAATGCCCTCTCGCGCGAATTTTATGTGAGCAAATATCACATTTCACATGTTTTTAAGGAAAATATGGGTATGTCTGTCCATCAGTACCTATTAAAAAAGAGGCTCTACGCCTGCAAGAACAATATTCTTGCCGGAGAGCCTCTGCGTGAAGTCGCCATGACTTATGGTTTTAAAGATTATACAAACTTTTTTAGAGCCTTTAAGAAAGAATTTGGCATCGGTCCAAAGGAATACAAGGATTCCTTCGGCATTGTGGCACAAACCCACAAAGAAGCAACCGATACCATAGAACATGCTGTGTTTGATGAAATTTAGGTCTTATTTTCTCGCCACGATCCCAAACATGGCATCCGGGATATGAAACTCGTCCATTTCTGCATAGATGCGTTTTCCAACGTTCTGATCTATAGACACATAAGAAAAACCTATCTTGCGCAGCACTTCTTCATCCCAGGATGGACGTGGCAGCGCACTGATGGAAAGCATGTGATAGATATCGTGACATTCTTCCTTTAGTAAATCACTCATCATATTATGTGCCTTATTCTCCGGCAGAGACAGATTATGTGCCCCCTTGGCATATTCCGCATCGTAATTCAAAAGTATGCCTCCCTTTTTCAAAAGGGCATACCACTTGCCATAAGCCTCGATCGGATGTGGCAGTGTCCAGGTCAGATTTCTGGTGATGATCACATCAAAACTTTCCGTCGCAAAGTCGGGATTTTCTGCGTCCATGGTAAGTGCCTTTACCCGGTTTGCATCCAATCCATATTCTGCAATCATGCCATTGGCTTTTGCAACCATCTCCTCTGTCAGATCAATCCCTGTGACCTCAAATCCATGCTGTCCTAAAAGCACCTCAAAAAAGCCACTTCCACAGCCGACATCCAATACTTTTATCAGTGAAGTATCTTTACCAGCCACAGCCTCTGCCTCTGCCATCTCATCAGCATCTTCCATGGCGGCATCTGTGATCTTAGTCAGTATCTCTGTCAACCAGCGATCTGCCTTGTTGCTCTTCATCTCGTGCTTGCGAAGTTTGGCAAAGGAATCCGCACGTTTACTCCAATAGCCCTTTACCCGGTCTTTCACTTCTTCCGGTTGTTCTTCAAATGCAATTTTTTTTAACTCGCCCATATGAATTCTTGTCGCTTTCTACCCCTTCTATTATAGCGGGTGCATCCCGCATATTTCTCATAGTTCTGATGCCTATTTTTCAGCCCGCACCATAAAAATCGGCGTCGCCGCATAGTTGATCTGTTCCACTTCGGATAGGAGCATGCTGCCGATATCCTGCCTGCTGCTCACGCTCTGCACACCCGCTTCTTTTAAAACAGCCTCATCCCATGTCGGACGCTGCACCGGGGAAAGTGGCATCTGATAAGCGATCCGTTCCATGGCATCAATGTCCGTCCCCACATAGTGATCCTCCACGCCCAGTTCCTGTGTATTCTTACGGTCTTCCTCATAGGCTTGCCGCTTCTTTTCATCAAAAAGATAGCCATACCAGTTGGCATCAAAATTCAAAAGCAGGCCTCCCTTTTTTAAGACACGACACCACTCCTTATAGGCAACTGCCGGTTCCTGCAGATTCCATGTCAGATTCCGGGAGACCACCACATCAAAGGATGTATCCGCAAAGGTCAGCGCCTGGGCATCCATCTGTAGGAAACGTATCTTATCCTGCACACCGCAAGTCGCCGCATTGTCCTTTGCCTCTTTTAACATCACCTGTGTGTAGTCAATGGCTGTCACCGCATAGCCACACTCCGCCAGAATGGCAGAAAAAAATCCGGGTCCGCACCCAATATCCAGAATATGGATATCGGATGGCTGGTGTCCCGGATAAGTCTTTTCTATTTCTTTTACCAAAAACTGCTTCCAATTCGTATGCTGCACGCCTGTCAGTTCTTCCTGATTGACCTTAGAATATCCGTCAGCGCGTCGGGTCCAATAGTCTTCGGTAGCCTTTAATAGGTTTTTATCCATATTATTTATCCTCACCGACTACTAATTTACCACAGATGAGGCGGTTTCTACAAGACTTAAATTCTTTCCCATTTCCACGAAAAATTGTATAAAAGCGCAGGATTTTGTAAGACAGCCTCCCATGCATTTGTTAGAATATAGGCAAAAGAATACAAGGAGGTTTTTACTATGATCCAAAAATATATCTATGGCGATCCGATCGAAACGGATGCCGTCATAAAAGAGATCCCGACAAGCGAGGGGCATCCTTCTTATGGCACGATCTCAACCCAGGATGGCTTTTCCTTTACCTACATCATGCAGCCGGAGGATATCGTCTATGGGCTGGGCGAGTCCAACCGCGGCATCAACAAGCGAGGCTTCCTTTATGTCAGCAACTGCACAGACGAGCCCAACCATACGGAGGACAAGCAGTCCCTTTACGGCGCCCATAACTTTATCATTGTTGACGGAATCAATCACAGTTTCGGTCTTTTTGTTGACTACCCGACCAATCTAACTTTTGACATTGGCTACACCAGACAGGATACCCTGTCCATCACCTGTGCCGATGCAGACTTAAAACTCTACGTCATCGACGGCAGCGATGCCTATGACATCACCCGCCAGTTCCGTCACATCATCGGCCGCTCCTATATCCCGCCTCGCTTTGCCTTTGGTTTCGGTCAAAGCCGCTGGGGTTACGAAAAGCCGGAGGATTTCCGCAAGGTCGTTTCCGAACACCGCAAGGCTCATGTGCCACTTGACATGGTCTATATGGACATTGATTACATGGACGGCTACAAGGATTTTACGGTAAATACAGAGGCTTTTCCTGACTTTAAGGGATTTGTTGACGAAATGAAGGAAGACCACATCCATTTAGTACCTATCATTGATGCAGGAGTTAAGATCGAAGAAGGCTATGATGCATATGAAGAAGGCCTTGCCGGTGATTATTTCTGTAAAAAAGAAGATGGTTCTAATTTTGAGGCGGCGGTCTGGCCGGGACTGACGCATTTCCCGGATGTCTTAAATCCTGCTGCAAGAGCGTGGTTCGGTCAAAAATATGATAGCCTCTTATCGCAGGGAATTGACGCTTTCTGGAATGACATGAACGAACCGGCAATCTTTTATACACCGGAAGGAATGGCAGAAAAGCAAAAGATAACCAAAGAATTGCTCTCCGGCGACTCCAAGTATCCGCCAGTGGCAATTTTCTATCTCATGTCCGGAAATGATATTTCTTCGGACTATGCCCGTATGTATCACAAGATTGACGGCAAATTAGTCTGCCACAACAAAGTACACAATCTGCTTGGTTACAACATGACAAGAGCCGCATCCGAAGCCTTTGCTAAACTTGTTCCTGATCGACGCATCCTATTATTTTCGCGGTCTTCTTATATCGGTATGCACCGTTATGGCGGCATTTGGACCGGCGACAACAAGTCCTGGTGGAGTCACATTCTGCTCTGCCTGAAGATGCTGCCGGGGCTGAATATGTGCGGTTTCCTTTATGTCGGCTGTGACTTAGGTGGTTTCGGAGAAAATACCACAAGAGATCTGCTCCTGCGTTTCTTAGCGCTTGGCGTCTTCACACCGCTCATGCGCAACCATTCTGCAACCAGAACGCGCGAACAGGAATTTTATCAGTTTGAAGATCCTCAGGACTTTGCAGCAGTCATCGGTGTCCGCTACCGTCTGCTTCCTTATCTCTACAGCGAGTATATGAAAGCTGCACTTGGCGATGACCTTTATTTCAAGCCGCTGGCATTCACTTATTCGGATGATGCCGTGGCAAGACAGATCGAAGATCAGCTTATGCTTGGAAACGAGATTATGATCGCTCCGGTTTACACCCAGAATGCTGCCGGTCGCCCGGTCTATCTGCCGGAAGAAATGATTTTTGTCAAATTCCTTGCAGATGGCACTATTTTACAAGAAAAGTGGGAAAAGGGCTGGCATTTTGCAGAAGTTGCCTTGAATGAAGTTCCGCTTTTTATCCGCAAAGATCACAAGATCCCGGTGGTCGATGTGGCAGAATATGTAGATGCCATCGATATGACAACACTGCAATATATCGGATATACAGATGCCGATTACGAACTTTACACCGATGATGGTATCACACCAATCGCATAAAAAAGAATGTGCCTTGGCACCATAAAGGACAGCGTTTTTGCGCTGTCCTTTTTAATACACATTTTTCAACATTTCCACATCATATCCGGTTTCCCAGAATGTCTGAAACTGATTCAACTGCATAATGTCCGGCTGATGGAGAACATACTGGGTCTGAAGGTGAGGACTTTTTTTCTGATATTCCTTCGGTGTCATATGCATCATTTTCTGAAAAACCCGGTAAATTTTGTTTGCATTTCTTCTATGCTTTTATATCTATCTGCCTTCCATCTGCATAACGCAGCGTAACCGCTGGATATTCATCACTGTTTTCATGTAATAAATCCAACATGCCATCATGCCCCGGATAAATATATCTGGCATTCTCCTTGATCCGTTGTATGGATCTCCTGCTTTGCTCCAAATTCTGGCTCATCAAGGGAATATTCTTCCATAATTCATAGCGGTTTTTCATGGCATCCGAACATAGAATCGACTCTGCTCCACAGCGCAGACCGATGAGTCCCGGTGTGTGTCCCGGCAATTCCATAACAGACACATCCTCTGCAATCATATCTTTTTCTTTTACAAAATGCAGATTCCCCCTTTTCTCTAAATATGCCAGCGTCTGGATGCTATGCCATTCATCCGGCGTTTGATTTGCACTCTCCCACTCAGTCTCACTAAGCAGAATTTGTGCATTGGAAAACAGAGGCAGGTTCCCAACATGATCAAAATGCAGATGACTGATGACCACATGCGTGATATCTTCCGGCTTCATCCCTGCCTTTTCCAATGCTTCTTTTAATTGCAAAGCGCATCCTTTTGATCCGCAGTCATACAGTATGTTTTTCTCGTCATCACACGCTATCAGAACAACCGTACTGTAACCGACAATTCCATATTCGGTCATAAAGGGCTTACCTTCCAATAAGGTCTTTACTTTCATCTTGTCCCCCCCTATCCGATCAAAGCAACCCAGAAGTCATTGACATTCGTTCCGGTAGGTCCTGTCATTACCAAACCGTCAATGGCCTGTAGTCCATGATAGCAATCATTATCCTGTAAAATCTTTTCGTAAGACAATCCTGCGTTCTTTAAGGCTTCATAAGAATCTCCATCCACATAGCCGCCTGCTGCATCTGTCGGACCATCCGTTCCGTCGGAGCCTACAGAAAAGATTGCCATATTCTGCTGTCCGGCGATAACTTTCATCGCTGAAAAAGCAAGTTCCTGATTCCGCCCACCTTTTCCTTTGCCACGCAAATGTACGACAGTCTCTCCTCCGGCAATCAGTGCCATCTTTTTCTCCCCCGCATCGTCATGTTCCCTCAGACACAACTGCGCCAGATTCCAGCCAACCTCTCTTGCCTCTGCCGTCACATCTTCCGCTAAGATTCTCGGCTCATACCCCAGTTCTTTACAGGCTTTCTGTGCCGCCTTGCATAACTGTCGTACACTGCCAATAATCTGCGTATGGACATTATGCAGTTCTTTGGGGGTTTCATCCGCCAGACACTTTTCTGCCGCCGCGCTCAGTCGTAATTTGTATTTTTTTGCAATTTTTCCTGCATCCTCACAGGTAGACGCATCCGGATATGCAGGTCCAGATGCAATCATATCCATTGGGTCTCCCACAATATCCGATAGAACAACAGTTTCTACCATGGCCGGCATACAAGCCAGCGCAAACCTGCCACCTTTTACCTCCGAAAGACGTTTTCGAATGGTATTCATCTCTACGATGTCAGCCCCACTGGCAAGCAACTGCTCTGTGATATCCGATAATTCTTTCTTTGAGATTCTGGGTTTTTCAAACAGGGCGCTGCCACCGCCTGAAACCAGAAATAATACCATGTCTTCCTCTGTCAGATCTTTTACCATGGAAAGAACCTCTTGCGTTCCTTTAAAACTATTTTCATCCGGTACCGGATGTCCTGCCTCCACACAGTGGATACGTGGTAACTGCCCCATAACATGATGATATTTTGTTATAACAATACCCTTTTCATACTTGATTCCATTTTCCTGCAAATAGGAAACCGCAGCATTCGCCATCTGCCATCCTGCTTTCCCGATCGCCACAATATAAACATGCTCTGAGAACACAATGTTACTCAGAGCACGTCTTACTGCCGCATCAGGTTGAACGGATGCTATCGCCTCGTCTATGATCTGTTTCGCATCCTTTCTTAACTCCTGATTCATTCTTTATATCTCCTATCTACCAATCCGAATATCTGTCAGGTATTCATAATACTGCACAATTGCACTATGATCCTTCTGTCCGCCCTCATGATTATGCATCCACTGCATAATTTCCTGCACTTCAGCGGTCATCGGTAGCGGAGCGCCCACAGTATGTGCACAATCCAGAGCATTATTAAGATCTTTGATATGCAGATCAATCTTAAATCCCGGCTTATCGTTTCCGGCAATCATCATAGGCGCTTTTGCATCCATGACGGTTGAACCAGCCAAGCCACCACGAATTGCCTGAAAAACAAGTTCCGGATCAACCCCTGCCTTTTGTGCCAGTGTAAGAGCCTCTGACAGTGCCTGTATATTGCAAGCAACAATAATCTGGTTTGCCAATTTGGTAGTATTTCCGGCACCAACCTCTCCACATCTTACCACGGATGATCCCATGGTTTCAAGCAGCGGACGATAAGTCTCCACCAGTTCTTCTTTTCCGCCAACCATAAAACTCAGACTTCCGTCGATTGCCTTTGGTTCACCACCGGAAACCGGTGCGTCTAACATATCAATATTCTTTTTCGCCAACACTGCTGCAATTTCTTTGCTTGCAACCGGATTGATAGAACTCATGTCAATAAACATACTACCTTCCTGCATATAAGCAGCAACACCATTCTCTCCCAGCATAACTTCTTTCACTTGCGGAGAGTTTGGCAGCATGGTCATGACAACATCACACTGTCTGCCGATTTCCTCATAAGTAGCAGATTTTGCACCACAGGCTTCCATTTCATCCAAGACATCCTGATGTCTGCCGTTCACTAAGACATCCGTATATCCACCCTTAATGATATTTTTCACCATGGGTTTTCCCATAATTCCAAGACCAATAAATCCTATTTTCATTTCATTCACCTCAAGCACTTCTATTTATTTTCTCTTTTGCTTCTTCATTTCAGCAATGTTCTCCTGAATCTCAGCCATGCGGTCATAATCCAATTCATAGAACTTCATGGCAATGATATTACACAGCCATCCGAGAATTGGAAACCCATACGTTAGAATAACCGTTACCCAGAAGATTGGCCAGGTTGCCGCATCTCCCATCTGCGGCATTACCGTCTTATATCCGATTGCTGCAACCGCAACTGCTGCAATCGTAGAGCCAAAGGAGGCAATTATTTTTTCTGTCAGAGAATAAACCGCACCAACGGTTCCCGGCATATAGTTTCCGGAACGCTCCAATTCATAGTCAATAACGTCTGCTCGCATCATTCCTTCAGCAACATTTAGGATCATCTTGGATGCATTAACACCCATGGTAAATACCACATAGACCATCATGACTACGCCACCTTTTCCGATCTGCGCCATACCTGTTGGTCCAAGGTATAACAAAAAGGCAAAGATTGCTATATTGATAAAGATATTAACAGCAGACCATACCTTAGTTGCAACCTTTACTCCTTTCTTGGCAATATAAACACCACCCAGAAATACAAAGACAAAACTAATAATCGTACCCGCATTCGTAATCATTGTCGCCGCCTTATAGTTGGCAATCAAAATACCATTTAACATGGTAAGCACAATCGTCTGGGTTGCGCTGTTAGATGCGATTTTATCTGTAATACCTGTCACCAGATAACAACGCATAGGAACATTTTCTTTAAAGATGTTTACGATTTCCTTAATACCTACCTTAGTCTGCTTGCCACCCATGGCAACCATTTCTCCCAGGATTTCCGGTGTGTCGATTCTGTGCAGACCAATGAAGGAAAACATTACGAAGATAAAAGCCGTAATGATAAAGATAACACATGCCTCACTCAGACTCTCCACATTATATTGGTTGTCATACTTTGGCAAAACTGCAAATGCCAGAATGGTATTGACAAGAATTGGTCCAATGTACTGATAAACCGTGGTAACAAAGGTAACAAACGGACGCTGCTTTGGATCATTGGTCAGTGCAGAACTGATGGTAGATGCTCCACCAATAGACATGATCGTGTAGCCGATAACAAACAAAGCATACACCAGACAAAACACAACAATTCCCGCAACGCCACTAAATTTTCCTGCCAGAATACGGAACATCAAAAGTGCCGCAATAGAACAGGTTCCCCAACCAATCAAAAGGAAGAGTCGAATCTTTCCTATATGTTTAAACACGGGCAGTCGATCATAAATAATGGCAACAACCGGATCTGTCACTCCGTCAAAAATTGTCTTAGCCTGAATGATAATACCGGTTACTGTGACCGCAATACCAAATCCGGCATTCATTGCATAAGAAGCATACATCATAAGGACATAAAATGCCATTTTCGCTGCACTGGTTCCTCCTGCAAATATCATTTCCCATGGTTTTGCCGTACGATATTTGGGATCGTTACTACCAAACATTCCAGCAAATATTTTCTTTAAATTCATAAAAACCTCCTTTAATAAATACGAATTGCCTCATATCCATGCAGGCAATCCAGTTTTATCCCCTTATCTGTCCGTATTACATGACCGCCATTTAAGGCATCCATGTTTTTATCCGCACCGCATGCTATCTCAATGAAAATATCGCGGATTGGTAAAGGCTCACAATAAGTATGATGAGCAAAAGCGCCTGATAAATTGATAAGATGTATCACCTTTCCGGCTTCGCCTTCGGTCACTGCCAACTCACACATAGGAGTTAGTGTCGGAGCGATGCTCTTGATACCTGCAAGACTGCAAACAATATCTTTTAAGAAATCATAAGAATTGTCATAGCCAAATTCGTAATAAAAAGCAGCTATGCGAAATGGAATATATAGGCTTTTCCCGCTTCCATAGTCCCTCTCATACACTCCTGCTATCTCGGTTTTCTCCTTGGAATAACAGATCTCTGGTGGTCCAAACGGCTGATCGGGAATCATACGCAGGTATGTTTTTGCGCCTTTTCTACGTGTGCCTGTCACAACCAAATCTCCTGGCACAATGCAATCCACGCCCGATTCCTTACAGGACACCCACGCTTCTTTCTCTCCATCCGAAAATTGAAAAATTGCTGAGCGCACTTTCTTCTTTTCTATGATTTTATCCATGCCCAGACATTGTAATCCCATATGCTTTCTTGCCTGATGTCTCTCATCACTCACAGATGAACATCCATCTGCAATCAATGTTCCACCCTTTTCCACAAAAGAATCCAGCATCTCGCACTGTGTATCCGACATCGACACGACATCAGCCAGAATAACTGCATCATATCGCTTTAGCAAAGGCGCAGATACTTCCCCAATCTTTTGTTCATCAAACGGAATGTGCAACTGCGTCAATACCTGTACCCAGCCATCTGCCTCCGGATCATTTCTTCCCATCAGAGGCTTTTCTATCAGAAGCACACGCGCTGCTGATTGCTGCCCCCGAAAAAGATCTTCATGTTGTGCAAAAAAATCGAACGCTTTTTTTGAGGCTATTATTCCTGACTGATCTGCACTTTTTCCCAAGGTTCCAAGCAAATAAAGGCTGGTACTTCCTGCATATGCCAGATTCTGCCATTGTCGTATTTCCAGAATCCCTCTGGATATGCTGCTGTGGCGATATCGAAAAGCCATATAAACAGCGGATGCATCATCCACAACCTTGTCATGTAAAGGTCCTGCTATTCTTCTCGCATTGACCGATGCATCATAAACCCATGCGTGATGGTTGACATCCTGATTGCACTCTGTCCGAAAATAATCAAACCCATTGATAGCATTATTCTCATTGATTTCCTTCACGACTTCGTACATCCTCTGTTTTTGTTTTTTGCTACATGCACCAATAAAGGCCATATAGCGTCCAAAAGCCGGATCTTTGGGATTCAGGCTATCCGGTATCTCCATTCCGGTCTGCTCTTGAAACAATCGTCTGCAATTCTTGCAATGACATGGCTCATGAACCTGTAATTCATAGTCCACAACAAAGGTAGAACTCATATTGCAAAACAAACCATCAAAGTCATATTTTGAAAAAAGTTCTCGCAGAATATCATATACATACCTCTGTTGGTAATCTCCATTGATACAAGTCTGCACATAGCCATTATAAATCAGCGGCTGTCCCGAACTCTGGCGATATGCCCACTCCGGATGCTGTTCATACAATGTTTCATGTACTTTTGAAAAATCACAGCGGGCAATCACCCGAATGCCGGCCTTATGACATTCACGAAGTATATCAGCCAAAGTATCTCCTGTCAGATAATCACTCTGCTTCTGTTGCGTAACTTCCGTCGGATAACTTGCAATAATACCAGCAGCATTTAGTGTCACAACCGTTGCATGATATTGTTTCAACTCCTCTACATAAGATTTTGCATCCATATCTGCCATATCAATCTCACGTAAATTGGTCTGCACCATACGCCACGGAAAAGTTTTCCACCATCTGGTGTCGCTCATGTTCCTTCACCTCCTCCTTTGAAGTTGCCCTCATTATAAAAACGTGTTATGATCTTGTATATATCTGTTTTCTGTTTTTTATATCTGTTTTCTCCCTTTCTATATTTTGTATCGTTTCTGGATATATTTTAACTATTTTAAGTATAAACAAATCTCCGGTGGCTTGTATAATAAAGTCACATCCATTCCAAAACGTTTGTAACTGAAAGGAGATTAAACTAATGAATGAGATCAGAAAAGTAGTATCTACATTGTGGTACGACAAAGATAACTACCACACCTTGCGTAATGTATTTCCAAACGCAGAATTTGTATATGTAGACTTTTATGACAAAGAAAAATTGGAGCAGGAAGCAAAAGACGCAGACGTGGCTCTTGTACTGGGCGATGTCCCGGATTGCCTGCTAGGCGAGAACTCTCTAAAATGGATTGCCTGCGACCATGCCGGACTGAATGGCTCTGCTCGCCCAGAGGTATTTGCAAAAAATATTTTTGTGACGGGTGCCGCCGGAAGAAGTGCCCCTGTTCTGGCAGAACACTGCATCTATTTTATGCTGCAATCCTGCTATCACACCAAAGAACTTTTGACTGCCCAGGAAAAAGGTCAATGGGGTGTTGACGGATCGGACAAATGGCGTGGTCTGTACGGAAGAAAAGTCGCTATACTGGGTATGGGTAATAACGGTCGTATGCTTGCCGACCGCCTGCAGGCTCTTGGCATGGAAATCTATGCCTATGACAAATATCCAGTCAAAGGATATGATTACATTTCTCACAAATACTGCGGTCTGAATGGCGACACCTTAGATCCTATTTTAGCCGAATGTGACTTCATCGTTCTGACACTGGCTCTAACCGATGAAACTTATCATATGTTTGATACAGAAGCATTCCGTAAAATGAAGTCCAATGCCGTCCTCATCAATATGGCACGTGGTGGCATCGTGGATACTGCTGCCCTGACACAGGCTCTAGAAGACGGAGCGATTGGCGGTGCCGGGCTCGATGTAATAGAAGAAGAACCATTCCCATCCGACCACCCTCTTTGGAGAATGCCAAATGTCTATATCACACCACATATGACGCCTCAGGTTCCCAACCGCGCTGGCCGAAGCATTGAGATCATCCGAGAAAACGCACGTCGCTTTGTAGCAGGAGAACCAATGTTAAATCTCTTAAAACCAACCGATACCTTCCAAAGCGGAAATGGCAATAGCGGCTGGGCAAGACTAACACAATCCAACCTATCCAAAGAAGAGATTGCCAAAATTCCTCTGGAAAAATTCTTAGGGAAACGTGGTTGGACAGATCCTAGTGAATGGAATTATCTAGACTAAAAGAAAGGAAGATATCATCCATGGAAGAATTGAATTCATTGACAAAACCTACTTTGACCGATGTGGATATTCAAAACCGCCTCTCACTGCTGTTGGAGTTTCTCCAATGTAATGAGGTCTTGTATCTTTGGCAGTATGATACCGAAGGCAATTGTCTTTGGACCAATTCTTCTCTTCCTATTTATGATACCATGCTCCGCCATGCCAAAGACTTCGATGAAATCATCGCTTTTGGTCAGGAGCATGATACCCCTCTAATGATCACGTCACTCACCGGAATGATGTGGTCTGTCGTTTATCAAAAGGATATCGCTCATCAACTAAGCCGCATTCATATCATTGGTCCGGTCTTTACAGCCATGCTCTCCGACGATACGATTGCCCTATTGCAAAAGCGCCCCGATATACGAGAACACTGGAAGGTCAAATTATACGATTATCTGCGTCAGGTTCCTGTTGTTACAACAACAAATTTTATCAAATACACACTTATGCTTCACTTTAGCATAAACAACGAACATTTGAAGCCATCCGACATCACCTATGCCGACTTTAACTATGATTCTTTTGCAGATAGATCGACGAAATCGGTAGATTATGCTTCCTATTGGGCTAGAGAAAATGTCATGCTCGATATCATACGAACGGGCGATATCTATCGCAAATCATCACTTGGTCCGGCGTCTGCACACCTTAGCAATATGCAGCCACACAATATCCAGGAGTTGGAACGTACCCGTCAATACACCATCATATTTATCGGTCTGTGTATCCGCGCTGCGATTGATGGTGGCGTATCTCCGGATACGGCATTTTCCCGCGGCAATATTTATTTAAACAACCTATCTCATGCCAAATCCTATGGTGATATCACAGCGTCTGCCCAGTTGGCCTTTGATGATTTTCTCTTTCTGGTTCACAACCATCTGCACTTAAATCAATATTCTGAAAATATCAAAGCCTGCATCGACTACATCGAACTTCATACAGACGATGACCTAAATATTCCTCTGTTGGCTGAAAAAATCGGTTATAGCGATTACTATCTGTCAAAGAAATTCAAAAAAGAAGTAGGCGTCAATATCAACGCCTACATCAAAAAAGCCCGGGTGCAAAAAGCCGCCTATTTACTTGTTTCTTCCAAAATGAGTATTCAGGAGATTTCTGATATGCTCCACTTTGGCAATCGTAATTTCTTTTGCCGTGCCTTTAAGGAAGAAATGCATACAACACCGGCGGCGTTCCGCACCAGCCATCAAAAATATTAGACACTTATCCTACGATCACGCGGCTCTCTGCATGACCTAATCCTTCTGCCTCCACATGTACACCTGCCTCTCCGGCTTCTGTACCGGCACGAAGGATGACCTGCCATCTGCCCTCAAAGGATGTAAATTCTCCCTTGGTGTAATTTTCCTCGGTCTGGCCTCTGCCTGTTCCAAAGCCCGCCAGACTTGCAGCACCTTCTACTGAAACCTTTGCTAGCGTATCCTCAGCTGTCGGTACCCAGTTACCTTCTGCATCTACGATTTCGACGATGCCATAAGCAAGACTTTCTCCATCTGCAGCAATCTGATTCTTTTCCATAGTGATCTTAAGTCCAACCGGCTCTCCCACCGTTTTTACTTCATCACGGGATACTTCCTGTCCATCCTGATAACTGATCGCTGTCAGAGTGCCTGCCTCATATGTCACTTCAAATTCTGCCTTGAAATGGCATTCTGCCCCCGCTGGTTTTTTGCCAAGAGACTTGCCGTTTAACAGAAGTTCCACTTCCTCAGCACGGCTGTATACGTCTACGCTTACTGCTGTCCCATTTTCACAATTCCAAGACCAGTGGTTTCCGCCTTCTGCCCATCCATAACGGCCGATCAGGGCGATCTTTCCATTGTTTTTCGGATCTTTTGCAAAAATATAAGTATCGTTTGCACCCCAGATGATCTGATGATATCTTCCCTGGGCTCTGACATTTCCGCAAAGGTCAAAGTCTCCTGCCTGTGCCAGACGCCAAGGATAAGCTGCGTAGTTTAACATTCGAGACATCTGTGGCACTTCTTCTTCGCTACAATAAATGCTCTTTCCAATACCTGCTTCTCCAATGTAATCCATGCTTGTCCAGAGGAAATCTCCGATCACATACGGAAGGCGCTCTACATCTGACCAATAATCTTCAAATTGCCCCGGCTTGCTCTCTGTACAAAGAATCACACGATCCGGGAAAAGTTCATGGCTAGTCTCATAATGATAGTTCAGGTAATTGTAACCGACCACATCCCAATCTTTAACAAATGGGGCAGTATATTCCATCCAGATCTTCTTGCCGTAAGAATTATCCATATTTATGACAGAACCACCTTGCGGCATCTCTTTGTGGAAAGTCTGCCAAAAAGCTGCATTGTCCTCATTATCCAAGCCTTTAAAGAAAGAACAAAGTGCTCCGCTGACCAGTCTTGTGCTGTCCATATTTCGCACTGTTTTTGCCAGCATAGCAGAAACCTCATATCCTGCAGCCATACCGCCCTGTTCGGTCAACTCATTACCAATGGACCAGAAGAAAATAGACGGATGATTGCGGTCGCGTCTTACCATAGCCTCGATGTCTTTGATACCATCCTCTGCAAACTGATGACTGAAATCGAAACTATTCTTAGGCAGATTCCAAACATCAAAGGCTTCATCAAAAACAATCATTCCCAGTTCATCACAGATATCTAAGATCTGCTCTGATTGCGGATTGTGCGCCAGACGAAGAGCATTGTATCCATTATCCTTATGCAGTTTTACCTTGCGGTACTCGGCATCGTAAAAACTTGCCGCACCCAGGATTCCATTGTCATGATGGATACATCCACCTTTCAACTTGATGGATTTTCCATTTAAAAGGAGTCCATTTTTAGCATCTGCTGTGATGGTACGAACACCAAAGCTTGTCGTAATCTCATCCTCGTAATCGGTCTGTGCCATCAAATCCTGGCGGTTGTCCAGAGACATATGAACATTACCAGTTGATGTAAGACTCAACTGTGCCTTCACTTCGTAAAGATAAGGATTCTCGGTATCCCAAAGTTCTGCATTTTCAATAACAAAAGCCTGTGGAACTACTTGACTTGTTCCTGCCGGAAGGCTGATCTTCTGATAGCGCACAGCCACTTCCTCGCCTGTGTCCTTTTTTGCAGCGCTGAGTTTTAAGAATCCTTCTGCATCGCCGCTTGCCTTTGCCAGATCATTGACTACGGTAATCTCTGCCTTACAAAAAGCATGGCCATTTGTAATATGATCGGTATATACAAAGATCCCGTCATGTGCTATATGAAATGCCGGTGCGCTTAAAAGGTTGACACCGCGATACAAGCCGGCGCCGGAATACCAACGACCGTTTGGATCATCATCGGTATGAACGATTACCTGAATCTCGTTGTCTCCTACCTTCAAAAACTTGCGGATATCCATGGTAAATGGCGTATAACCATAGGCATGACTGCCGACCGGATTGCCATTGATGAGAACTCTTGTCTTTCCAAAACATCCTTCAAAATGTAAAAGCATGGTATCCGTCATTTCTTCTTCTGTCAGCGTAATGGTCTTTAAGTAAGTTCCCGCACTTCCCTTATAAAATCCGCTCTCAGCCTTCCCCGGAGCATCCGGCGTTACATCTGTTTCCACCATGAAATCATGTGGCAGATTGACTTCCTTTGTCTGCTGCGGCATCATAGGGATACTTGACTTTTCCCCTGCCATAAACACCCAGCCACGATTCAAACTTGTTTTTTTCATACCAACCTCCTATGCTATACATTATAATCTTACTTGTATGATTACATTTTTATATATTTGATCATAGCCGGTTTTGCAGATTTCTTTAATACAAAAATTCGTTTTTTATGTATAAATTAGTAAGAAAGAATGTGCCTTTTTTATAATACAGCTCATCAAAAATTCTGCTTTTGTTTTCTTGGAATAAAAGCATAGATTTTCGAATGATAAATTGAATCTATAGAAATATGAACCTCGCTCATATAAAGATCACACCAGAAACAAATATGCTTTGCTAGATTATAACATCCGGCAAAGCATATTTGCAAAAACTTTTTTCAATTGTGACACGTTCCGTTATGATAATACGGGCAACAGGACTTGAACCTGCACGGTCTCCCACTAGAACCTAAATCTAGCGCGTCTGCCAATTTCGCCATGCCCGCACGTATAACTGCGTTTCACAGTTACTTAGAAAGATTACCACATTACCAATCGATTTTCAAGTCTAGCTTTCCTAACGATAGGATGTCGTATCAATCAATTTTCCAACGACCAGAAAACGCCGGTCACTCTGACTGCCAATGCAGGTAGAAAGAACCAGAAGTTTGTCATCTGCCGTTACTTCCACACCTTTTCTGACATGGGTAATACTTCGCCCTTCTTCTGCACATGATTTCAGTGAATCGAGAAACTGCTGTACACCATCTGTTGATTTCAAATCAAACATTGCCGGAATATAATTATCATTGTAATTGTAGACGCCAAAAATCTGATAGGTATAAAGCGCCTCCGGGGTCTCAAATGTCATAGTCTCATTCTTCTCAAAAAAATCAGCATCATCAAACAAATGCAAGGATCCAAACATCGTATCCGCGCGCATATCATGCCCATATAGAATCGTAATGGCATCCGACATGTCCTTGCTGTTGCAGGCATTGCTGTAAATGGCTCCCGCCGTAGTCTCGACGTGGTTCATGTCATGACTCAGATAATAATTATCTTCTTCTGTCTGCAAGACCGGATAATCCACAATGGTATTCGCCACGTTGATCCAGCCGTACACGTCCGCATTTTGCTCCTGCAAAGATGCAAAATCATGGATAGGCGATGCCTCCGCTACCGGTTCTTCCGTCTTTTCCTGCTTTTGCCGCATCTTGGCATATTCCGCCTCTGCAAAATCATTTTGATGCTGCTGATAAATATATATCCCCAGACAAAGGGCTGCCGCCAGTACGATCACCGCACTGATCAGGCGAAGTAGTCGCTCATGCTTGTCCTGATCTCTTTTGTTCCTTTTCATCCTATCTGCTCTCCTATAACACTAACTATCTACTATTATGATGGTAAGAGGCAGATTTTGCAAGTAAAGACCGAGGCACGTCCAAATGGGACACTCCTTATGGCAAAAGGAACGTCCCTAATGTCCTCTTCGGATATATCCGTTCCAATTCAAACCATATCTTCTTACCAATACCATTGCTCTGAACTCCGTTCTTTACAAAAAGCAGGTCAAAATGGTTATGCTGTGTACTCTCATTGATAATAACAACTGCACCGCCCACCATTTCTCCATCGACAACAGCTTTATAGACAGCAGACCCCTCCGCATTCACCGACTGGTCAATGTCCTTTTCAGGCAGAATAACAGCATCTGTTTTCCCGAAAGCATCTTCAAAACCTTTCTGAAATGCTTCCTGCATATCAGACTTGTATTGCGTTAATTCTTTTGGTTCTATACAAACTAATTGGAAGGTCATTTTATATCTATCTCCTCAAAAATACCGATTTTCTTAATTCTACAAACTTGCAGTTATTTTCTGCTCATATAAAATATATCAATGGCTTTACTTGCAAACTCCGCTGTGCCTGTACCACCAACATTGTCAATATTTTCCGTAAATTCTCCTCCACCAGCATACATTCTTCCAAGACCACATAAAATCTTATCAGAACATGTATAAAAATGATTCGTAATGTAATCCTGAAGTTTCCTTACCTGCAACTGCACCTGCTCATCTGCCGGATTCATTTCCTTCATTTGTCCAAATTCAACAAACAATTGCATAAACTCATTTGCGGCAGTAGCTTCGTCATCTTTCGTCCAGTTCTTTGTTTTCTCTTCAAACTCCTTATACTCAGAGGTTTGTCCCCATTGTTCTTTTGCTCGTTTAGAATACTCATCAATCTTTCTTGTATCAAATACTTTAAAATCCATATATTTCACTCCTATTCCTTTTATTCCTCGAGCGAAACTAATAAGATTTTCAAGATGCTCCTTTTTCATCGTAAGCAATTCAATCTGCTGCTCTAATGCTTTGTTCCTGTCAAAGTTAGGAGCATCGATTATCTTTTTAATCTCCTTAAGTGGAAATTCCAATTCTTTAAACAGTAAAATTTGTTGCAGCCTTTCCAAGGATGTATCGTCATACAACCTATAACCTGACTCTGTATATTCAATAGGTTTTAAGAGTCCAATGGTATCGTAATACTGCAGAGTGCGTATACTCACTCCTGTTAATTTACTTACCTCATTCACTGTCATTATTGTCATTTTCTCCTCTCGATAAACATATCGTAAACTATTACGTTGCGTAGGAGTCAATAGTTTTTCAAAGAAATTTTCAAAATTAACAGCTTGATAAATCCCGATTGAACAAAATCGCTGCGCGATGGTCTGCCAAGGCTGTGGCGCAGTTTTATTTTTATTAAAAAGCAGTGGAATTACTTTCCATAATCCGTTATTGTTAAGTTACCACACAAAACAACTGAACTAAGAAAGCTCCACTGCCTATGATAAGAATAACATTTTCCAGTCTCTTCCGCAATCGGAATTATGACGCTAATGCACCTCCGAATAGGTAGATGTAATTATTAACACTACTTATTCTGGAGGTTTTATTATGTATAAAGATATTTTTGACTCTATCCGTAATGAAGCGGAAAAACGTAACCTGCGTGAAAGAACTATTCAACTGTATTGCTCGGATGTCAGTTACTTCCTTCGTTGGATCGGAAAAAATGTTTCTGATCTTACACTTGAAGATGCGGAAAGTTTTCTTACTGCCAAACGTCTGGAAGGAAGGTCTCCTGAAACTCACAATCACTATCGGTCTGCAATCAAGTTCTTATATAAAAAGGTGCTGAAGATTCTCTGGGATGATGACACTGTTCCGGCTATGAAAAGAGAGCGAAATCTTCCTGCCGTTCTATCCCGCGATGAAATAAATGCAATCATTGACGCCACCCCGAATCTGAAACATAAAGCGATTATTGCAACTATGTATTCTTCCGGATTACGTGTATCGGAGGTTGTTCATCTTCATTATGATGACATTTCACGTACCAACATGACAATTCATGTTCGTGAAACCAAAGGCAGAATTGACAGGTATACGATTCTGTCTCAAAAAAATTTAGACCTTCTCACTGAGTATTGGTACAAATGTGGTCGCCCCAAAGATATCCTTTTCCCAAGTTCCTGGACCGGTGGATATCTTGATATAGCCAGTGTTAACCAGTTCTTTAAGAAAAGTGCTAAACTCGCCGGCATTACCCGTCATGTTTCCTCTCATGCGTGCCGTCATAGTTTTGCCAGCCACTTATTCGAAAGTGGCACAGCTATAAAATATATCCAGTCACTTCTGGGACATGTTGATCCTCGCTCTACAGATGTTTACCTTCATGTGAGCAACAAGACACTTCTTGGGATCCGCAGCCCGTTCGACAACCCGGAAGGTGGTGAATCATGAGTAAGGATTGTACGATTCAGGATGTTTTTCATCATTTTTATTCATCATTTGAATCCACACATAGTATTTCTCCCGCTCAGCGAAAGGCCGCTTATCACATCATGAATTGCAAAACCGGTGCCTTTGGTGTGAATGTAAGCGTATGCGAGGACTGCGGCTGCATATCAGTCCACTATAACTCCTGCCGTGACAGATGCTGTCCTATGTGCCAGGAGTTTCCAAAAGAAAAGTGGGTAGATGCACGGCGTGAGGATATCTTAGATGCCCCTTATTTCCATGTGGTTTTTACAGTTCCGAAAGAACTTAATCCCATTATCTACAGCAACCAGAAATTCTTATACACTGCTCTTTATCATGCGGCTTCAGATACTCTCAGTGAACTTGCTGCTGATAGTAAATATCTTGGGACTGATATCGGCTATATTTGTATCCTCCATACATGGGGAAGTACCATGAATTTTCATCCTCATATCCATGCGATTGTTCTTGGTGGAGGGCTGGATGTGAAAAATCATTGGAAAGACAACGGGAAAGAGTTTTTTCTTCCGATCAAGGTAATCTCCAAAATATTTCGTGGAAAATATATGGCTGAACTTAAGCAGCTCTGGGAAAATGACAGGCTTGAATTTCATGGATCGGCTGCACCTTACAAAAACTACTATACTTTCAAGGAATTGTTAAATACCTGCTATGCAAAGGAATGGGTTCCTTATTGCAAGAAACCATTTAACGGTGCCGAATCTGTCATCAGATACCTTGGAAAATACACCCACCGGATTGCTATCAGCAACTACCGTATCAAAGACATGACAGAATCTACAGTTACATTTTCTGCTAAAGATTACAAAAACCAAGGGCTTTGGAAAGAGATCACCATATCCGGCGAGGAATTTATCCGTCGATTTTTAATGCATGTTCCTCCAAAACATTTTGTACGTATCAGGCACTATGGTCTTCTTTCATCCAGAAATAAGAAGAAAAAGATTACCCTATGCAGAAACATCCTTGGCTGCAAAAAATATATTTCCAAGCTGAAAGATATGGATGCACCTGCCATTATCCGTCTTCTTTATAATAAAGATATATGCAAGTGCTCTTCCTGTGGTGGTAAGATTATTCCTCTGCCTACAGAACAACATTTTATAAAACCCAAACCACATATGCTCTGTTAACGTATCATAACTATATATTTTTTTAGCTTCCTTAGGGAGGCTTATTTCTGGTGTCATAATACAGGACTGAATTATAAATTCTATGTGTTTCTATGTGTACACGCTATCCTATTATAAATAGAGTGTCAGAATTAAAAGTCCATATAGAGTTGACGCACTTTGTTCAACCAGAAAAAATCGAAATTGATGCAAACGAAAGGGCAGTTAATGAAAAGTCTCAATACTGCTTTTTCGTTTGCACCACCTTCGATTCTTTCCTTAACGATTTCTCAGTTTCAAAAACTGGAATTGATTTACTTTGTTTGCAAATCTTCCAGAAAGAAAATTCCCTCTGTTAGGTTGATAAACATTTCCTTGTCCTTGATTACATGAATTTTATTGTTCCACCAGACAGTAGTGTTATTAGCGGAGATGGTTTTGCTTGTTCCATCTTTAAGAAAATAAGTAATTGTAATAGCAGGTTCTTCTTCGCTATTCACTTCCCCAAATAAATCATATTTCAGAAATCCCGTTAGCTTTAAGGCTAACTCAATATCCTCACGGCTCGAAATTTCTTTAACATCATCCGTGACACTCGGATACGTGATATTTACAGACTGAATATCATTTATGCGGGGCAATCCCCAAAGATACATACCATTCATAAATATGTTGATTCCAACAATCAAAACTGTCATAACTATCACTTCTATCAAAAATCGAATAAGACATTTGAAAATCTTGTTCACCAATTTATCCTCCAATCTCGATTTCTCCTGCTCCCAAACTTCCGAGTTGTCTCTATCTTTATCTTTTAATTATACACAGGATTTGAATCTTTTTCTACTTATCTATAATCAAAAAATCCTCTCGAAAAATCCTCTTCCTTGTATTATAAAACCGCTTTCATAAAGTTTTTCTTCTTTTTCAGAATACCTGCGTATCACTACGAATATTCCGACTGTCAAAATCACTCCAAATACGATTCCTGCCAGAATTCCATTCGTCCCCATTCCATAACTCTCATTCAGATAATAAGATGGCAGGAAAGAAAGGATTGTTCCCACAACCGATGGCGGTATAAATCTTAGAAAATTCTTATAACATAGGCACTTTACCATTTCCTTGTCTATCATTCCCAACATTCGCAAACTACAAACGACCCTGCTATTTTCTTCCTTCTCTGCCTGGATACGTGAATGAATTAACAGAAACTCAGCCATTATCATAAGCCCTATCACAAATGCCATCAAAAATAATAAAAATTGTCCTGATTTCTTTGCATCCTGGTATTTCTCCACTTTCGAAGACAATTCATAATATGTCTGCTCATCTTCATTCAACTGATTGCTTTCCTGCAGATATTCTTTTACTTCACATACTCCCGCATAAGAATCTTCCCAATTCTGAAACTGAAACAAGTTTGCGATACCAGCACTACCTGTTATATCTGCACTTAATTTTTCGAAATCAGAATCGTTGATGATCAGTGTTTTATCTGCAAAGGTCGGATTTTGATTAAACAGTATCTTTACATCTGTTCCAACAGACTGCAGCTTTCTGTCCCCGGAAATCGTTACAGTAGATACTGGCTGTATGTTATGTTCATACCCATCTTCCAAATTGTACTGAAACAAATTCAAAAACTCGCCTTCCTGAATCTGATAATCACATCCAAAATCCCGGTTTATTTCTGTCACAGGAAAGTAATTAAAAACATCATCTCTGATATAGGGAAGCTGAATAACCTGTTCTACAGTAACACCATTTTTCTCCAATATATGAAGGACATCCTGTACTGAAACCTGATTCATTCCATAGATTTCTGAGTACACCATGTCATAGGGAGAATAACTTTTTGCATCCTGTAGAAAAGCCGGATATAAAGTCACACATACCCCCGTAAGCATAACAGATACCGCTATTATGAGAGAGGCTAAAACATACCTACATCCCCATTCTTTCTTGTGTCTGCGGACAAATGACCATTCCACCAGATGAAACCTCATGTAGTTGGGTGCAAGTCTGCATAAGAACGTACCAATCTTTCCTGTTTTTTCTGCCCGATATTGTGCTTTTAGCAGGGTTCCGATTTTATCCAGCATAAGTCTCCCGGCATTCAGGATAAAGGCAACTGCCACCACTACTGTATATAGAACTGCTGTAAGCTTATATGCTTCCGGGCAAAACTGCCATTGCACTCCGTGAACATCTATTGCATAAATGATAACGGAAAAAAATAAAAATGACAGCACAGTTCCTGCCGCAAGTGCTATTGCTAATGCCAGCACGGATATGATCACATTTTCAAAAAGTAAGTTTCTAAACGCTTCCTTCCGGCTCATGCCAAGAGAAAACATCACTCCGTATTCCTGTTTTCTTGATGCCAGAAATGCCTGACACGAAACAGGAAGAAAAAAAACCAGAAACACTGCAGACAGAAAAAATGGAAGATAAACGTTATTGGATATTGATGAATTTACAATCGACGCATTCATAAACGTCCTGTTTGTGGAAATAACTGCAAAACAACAGAATAATGCCGTTGCAGATAAATTGCATAGAAAGTACAATCGATATTTGTAAAAACCAGCTTTCAGCATCTTTCGGGAAATATCAAAAAAGGTCATCTTTTCCACCTCCCAAACCGCACAGCGTTTTCCATATATCTTCTCTGAAATTATCGGCAGTGTTCTCTTTCTTTACTTCTTTTGCCAGATTCCCATCCTGTAGAAAAAGTACCCGGTCACAAAAGGATGCCGTATAAGCATCATGTGTCACAAGCAGAAAGCTGATGCCAGACCGTTGATTCATCTGTTTCATACATCGCATCACATCCCCGGTGGTCTTTCGGTCAAGGCTTCCTGTTGGCTCATCTCCAAAAATAATATCCGGTTCATTGATCAGCGCCCTGCCAATCGCAACTCTCTGTTTCTGACCTCCCGATATTTCCGTAATTCCTTTGTCAGCTAATTTTTCAATGCCGAGCACATCCGCTATTCTTGAAAAACGCTCTTGCTGGATGTCTGCTTCTTTTCGTTCAAGAATGAGTGGTAACAATATATTTTCTTTTACCGTCAAACTCTCCAAAAGCTGGAAATCCTGAAAAATCATTCCCATATGCTTTCTGCGAAAAAATGCCTTCTCTTCTTCCGTAAGCCGTGAAAACGTTTCTCCTCCTATTACGATTTCTCCATCGTCCGGTGTGTCAACCCCGGTCAGCACATGGAGCAGAGTAGTCTTTCCACTGCCGGATGGTCCCATAATAGCAACCATTTCTCCTTTCATAACTTGCAGATTCACATTCTGCAAAATCCGCATAGTTTCTCCTGCAGTTTTATAACTTTTTGAAATATGATTTGCATTTAATACATACATCGAAGTTCCTCCTGATAATAAATTTTAAATTTGATTATCAGAAGTATTTAATCATCCATCCGAACCGATAGACTGCAAAGGGTAACTCCCGGTCTGAAAGAAAACTCACCTTGTCCGAGGTCTTTAAAGCCATCATATACCCAGAGCACCATTATTTCTATTCCACCGAAACATATACACTCATAGAAATGCAAACATATACTTTCGCTTATATCGTTTTCACTATTTGACTTTTCCAAGCATTCCATCTGCTGTATGACTATACTTTCCAAATCCCCTTCTGCATAATATCCACTCCAGATTCGGAAATTTAGCGACAAAAGTAAAATCAGCATGATGGAACTTAAAACCATAATAGCAGCAATTCTCTGTTTTTTTACTGAAATCATATGAATCAAACCCTATACTTCTGCTTTATCATCTGGAATTTATTTTAATAAATATTTTTCAAATGCTTTGTGCGTGTCAAAGTGAACCTCTTTGAAAAGTAAAACGAGCCAAATAATAAAAGCCGGAATAGCCATATATGGTGTTAAAAAATAAGACAACACTGCTCCTACTAACATTATGCCAGCCCATGTAAAACACTGATTTTTTATATCACGAGAAATATGAGCTTTATCATACAATGCCTGTTCTTCTTTCGGTAATGAATTAAATCCCGAAACAAATTTAGCCGCTTTTTCTTTAAATATTGCAAATAACACTCCTATAATCACAAATGGAATAACCAAAACTCCACATAGCCAAAACCCTATATTCATAGTATATTCCTCCTTCACAGTCGAGTAGACTTACACCTCACAATGTAAGCCCCTCACAGAACCGTACGTGCG